>Ga0214919_10011462_pt1 | contig 11059 bp, 11 predicted proteins | sample LL1503_MetaG_FD_177994 | JGI IMG/M metagenome (GOLD analysis project Ga0214919, IMG submission 177994) | Freshwater microbial communities from Lake Lanier, Atlanta, Georgia, United States - LL-1503 | ecosystem: Environmental > Aquatic > Freshwater > Lake | place: USA: Georgia | collected...
GTGATAACTTTGAAGGACAACCATTAGTAAGAAGATATAGACCTACAACATACAATCCATATGGTTTACAATATGGTGTATGGGGATGGTATCAACCTTATCCTTACATTTGGTATGATAACTACGGATGGAGACAAAGAAGTGTAGTTAGAATATACGAAAATGGTAGAAGAGATACAATTAGAAAAGAAAGAGTTTATACCTCTTTTGGATTTGGACATACATCAAACAAACAAGCAGCATATTGGGGAACGATTGGTGGTAAGAGAGGATATTTCATTATGGAATATGTAATGACTTATGCAATAGACCAAAATCAATACTATCCATATGGTCAAATTAACAATGTTGACTTTCCACTTAGTAAAACAGATTGGAAAAAGGAGTCAACTTTTTATATTGGTGCTGGTAAACGAATTGGTAAAATTGGAATACATGGTATGATTGGATTTGGTAATGAAGTGATTAGATGGCAAGGTAAAGATGACTTAGGTGGTATATCGTTTCCAAAATCAAACACATCATTCACCACATACAAAATCGGACTAATAAGAGATTTTAAATTTGTTACATTAAAAGTAGATACAGACCCAATCAGAGGGTATTCTCAAATTTCAATCGGACTGAACAATAAGTAATGAAGAAATGGTTAGCAACTATTTTATTATTAATTGTTACAACTTTAACTGCATTTAAAGCAGAAGGGCAAACTATTACTCAAACTTATATAGACCCATGTGACCAAAAGGTATATGTGGTCGTAATTCCATTCGGACAAAACCAAACTGTTGCAGTTATTAGAGGTAAATCTAAAATTGTAACATTAGCAGATATGAATAGTGGTGCATTTCAAATATGGGTCAATAGTATATTTGCAACACCTTGTCCACAAAACGATGCAATAAGATTAGCACAAGAAGCTGCCGCAAGAGCCGCCGCAGATGCCGCAGCAAGAGCCGCCGCAGATGCCGCCGCAAAAGCAGCCGCAGATGCCGCCGCAAAAGCAGCCGCAGATGCCGCCGCAAAAGCAGCCGCAGATGCAGCAGCAAAAGCAGCAGCAAATGCAGCAAGTGGTGCGGCAAGTGGAGCCGCCTCAAACGCAGCAAGTTCAGCCGCTTCCAACGCCGCCGGAAATGCAGCGGGAGGAGCAGCAAGTTCAGCCGCAGCAGCGGCAGCAACACCTCCACCTGTAAATATTCCACCACCGCCACCACCGGTATCAACTCCACCACCGGCTTCAACACCTCCGCCTGCAAGTACACCTCCGCCTGCAAGTGGGGGTAGTTCATCAAGTAGTTCATCATCAACGGAAGCAAAACCCGCTGAAACAAAACCTGCCGAAAGTAAACCTGCCGAAACTAAATCAGACAAACCTGCAGAACAAAAACAAGAGGAAAAGAAAACTGAAGCAAAAACCGAAGAAAAGAAAGAGGAAGCTAAAACGGAAGAAAAAAAGACTGAGGAGAAAAAGGAAGAAACTAAAAAAGAAGAAGAAAAGAAAGAGGAAACCAAAAAAGAAGAAGAAAAGAAAAAAGAAGAAGAAAAAAAGAAAAAACAAGAGGTAACGAATCCAACTCTATTAGCATCCGATATAACTGTTGCAGAAGCAAGTGTAGGTCAATATTTAGCATCTATATCATTAGGGCTTAGTAAATCATCTTTAGCAGGTGATATAAGTTATAGTGCAGGTTTGGTAGTGAATAGTAATTTAAGTTCTATTGTAATGACGGGTGGTATTACTAAAATGGGATTAACTGATGACGGACAATTAGATGCAATACATTCATACGGAACTGCGTTTGCGTATTTAGCGGGTAACTATATGAACTTATTGGGATATACCTATATTAAACCAACACCAAAAAAAGGTACATATGGTTATAATGTGGGTGTAATCAATTTATTACTTGCAAATGATGATGGGGGATTTGATTATAATATGGCAACATCAGCAATTGTATTTTGGACTAAACCATATCCATATTCAAAAAAACTAACTATATCACCACAAGTATTTACAATGTTTTCACCTATATCATGGAATGCCGCAACAAACGTATCAACTGTAAATAGACATATGGGATTCCTATTAGGTGCAGCGTTTGACTATAAAATTAGTAAGAGATTTGGGTTCTCATTTAACTATAAAATGAGTGGTAACACTAAGGCAAACTCTGCATTTCTAAATAATTTTCAGATAGGATCTAGAATGGTATTATAATTTTTTATAATATGTAATTGATATTCTCTCTATTTTTTGGTAAATTAAGTAAATAGTCGTATATTAGAGTATATGGCAAGAGTAAGTTATTCACAATACACAATGTGGGCAAATTGTCCACAACAATACAAATTAGCATACATAGATAAACTAAGTGAGTCTAAGTCAAATATCAATATGGTATTTGGAACAGCCATGCACGAGGTTTTACAACACTACCTTACGGTTTTCTATGGTGTAAGTAAAAAACAAGCAAATCAATTAGACCTAAACCTAATGTTATTAGAATCTCTTAAATCTAATTTTAAGAAGGAACAAGAGAAGTTTAGCAATGGTGAAGTAGTTTGTACCAAAGAAGAATTAGAGGAGTTTTATGGGGATGGTATTGAGATTCTAAATTGGTTTAGAAAGCATGGTGATAGATTGTTCTCAAAGAAAGGTTGGGAGTTAGTAGGAGTAGAGAAACCACTTAACTTAAAGGTAAAAGAAAATGTAAGTTATATGGGATTTATTGATGTACTTTTGAAACATAAAGAAAGTAAAGAATATTACATCATAGATTTTAAGACAAGTAGAGGTGGTTGGACAAAAGATATGAAAAAAGATAAAACCAAAATCAATCAATTACTACTTTACAAATATTTCCTATCTATTCAGTATGGTATTGATATTGAAAAAATCAAAGTTGAATACCATATCATTAAAAGAAAGATAAATAAAGATTATGAATTTCCAATTCCACATATGTCAGCATTTGTACCCGCACACGGAACTAATACTACATTGAAAGGATATAAAGATTTTATGTTATTCGTAGATTCAGTATTTAACGAAGATGGTAGTTACAATTTAGAAGGTAATTTTGAGCCAGTTCCTGGTGAAAAAAATAAAAATTGTAGATGGTGTGAATTTAAAGAGAGAAAATTGTGTTCTTTATTCCAATAGTTATATACTTATATACATATATAAAACAAAAGGAAAATATTATGGCAGAGAAAACACAATTAACATCTGTAAAAATATTGACTGATTTATACAAATCCTTTAAGATACATACAATAACCGATGGGATTACGTTACAAAAATTAGTTAATAGAAGTTTAAACCTGTATATGACAGATAATTCATATAGAGAAACTTTAACAAAACATTCAGAGTTACAAGTAAGTGGTTCACAATTTTAATGAAATAAAATAAGTTATGGCAAAAAAGAAAATCCTGTTATTGGCAGATGATTTAAGAATGAGTAGTGGTATTGCTAATATGAGTAAACAATTAGTAATGGGCTCACTACAACACTATGATTGGGTACAATTGGGTGCAGCAGTACAACATCCAGAAGAAGGTAAAATTTTAGATTTATGTGATGATGTTCGTGGTAAAACCGGAATTGAAGATGCATATTTAAAGATTTATCCATCAACAGGATATGGTAGTGCAGAAAAATTAAGACAAGTATTAGAAATTGAAAAGCCCGATGCTATTCTACACTTTACTGACCCTCGTTATTGGATTTGGTTGTATGATATTGAGCATGAAATTAGACAACATACCCCAATATTCTTTTATCATATTTGGGATGATTTACCAGACCCAAAATACAATAGAGATTACTACGAAAGTTGTGATTGGATTGGATGTATTTCAAAACAAACATTTGGAATTACAAATAGAGTTTGGAGTTTAACCTCAAAAGATAGATGGAAACAACCTGAAGCATGGCAAGTAAGTTATGTACCACATGGTATCAATCCAGAAGATTATAAAGTAGTTGATGTACCTGCTGATTTCAAAAAGAAAATATTCGGTGATAAAACATATGATTTCGTATTATATTGGAGTAATAGAAATATCAGACGAAAGCAACCTATTGAAGTTATTTATGCATTCAAAGAGTTTGTAGCAACACTTACACCGGAGCAAGCTAAAAAAACAGTATTGTTAATGCATACTCAACCGGTAGATGATAATGGTACTGATTTACCAAAAGTAGTTGCAGATTGTGCACCTGAAATCAATGTAGTATTTGATACCGGTAGATGGAATGAAACCGAATTAAACTATCTTTATAATATTGCAGATGTAACAATTAACATAGCATCTAATGAAGGATTTGGATTAGCAACTGCAGAATCTATTATGGCAGGAACACCGATTATTGTAAATGTAACAGGTGGTATGCAAGACCAATGTGGTTTCTTATTCTCCAATGAAGAAGTACATGGAAATTGGGATTATACAAGACCATCTGATTATGTTAAATGGGGTTCATTACATGATTGGAGATTATGGAAAGATACTTTGAAGTGGGGAGATTGGGTAACACCGGTTTGGTCTACATCTCGTTCATTCACAGGTTCAGTTCCGACACCTTATATATTTGAAGACCATATTGATTATATTGAAGTAGCAGACTCAATTAAATATTGGTATAATATGGGTAGAGAAGCTAGAAAAGAAAAAGGTTTATTAGGTAGAGATTTCGCATTGGGAGTTGGTGGATTGAGTGTACAAAATATGTGCCAAACCTTAATCAACGGAATGGATACTGCATTTACAAATTGGAAACCTAGAAAAAAATACGAATTATTCAAAATAAAATAAGTTATGGCAGAAATAAAAAAACCTTTATTAGTAGTTCAAGGACCGGTAGCAACGAGAAGTGGTTACGGAGACCATACTAGAGATTTAATTAGAAGTTTAATCAGTTTAGATAAATATGATATTAGAATTGTCTCAATGAGATGGGGAAATACTCCTATGAATGGATTAAATGCTAATAATATAAGTGATAAAGAAATTATAGATAGAATTGGATTACCTATTGATAGGACACCTGATGTATTTATTCAAATTACAGTTCCTAATGAGTTTGAAAGAAAAGGAACATATAATATCGGTATTTCAGCGGGTATAGAAACAACCGTTTGTCCGATTGATTGGATACATGGTTGTAATAAAATGGATTTAATTATAGTTCCATCGCAATTTTCTAAAGATGTTTTAATAAAAACATCCTATGTAGAAAAAAATAATCAAACCCAACAAATTATTAATAATTTCAAAATTACAAAACCAATTGAAGTTTTATTTGAAGGATTTAATAACGAAACATTTGGTGCAGAAGTAGTTCCACATATTACGGAATTGGATTCAATTAAAGAAGAGTTTGCATTCTTAATCACAGGACATTGGTTGCAAGGTGAATTAGGACATGATAGAAAAGATATTGGAATGACTATTAAAAGTTTCTGCCACGCATTTGGTAATGAAAAAACTAAACCTGCCTTAGTATTAAAAACATCATCGGCTGGATTTAGTGTAAGAGATAGAGAGGATATGGCGGGTAGAATAGAAACACTTACAAAGGAATTTGGTGATAAGTGTCCTTCTATTTATTTGTTACATGGTGAATTTACCGAAGATGAAATGCATGGGTTGTATGAACATCCAAAAGTTAAAGCAATGGTATCGTTTACACATGGTGAAGGATTTGGTAGACCATTATTAGAATTCAGTTTGACCGGTAAACCGGTAATTGCATCTAATTGGAGTGGACATTTAGATTTCTTAAAACAAGGTGCGGTATTATTAGAAGGAGAATTAAAAGAAGTACATCCATCTGCACAAAATCAATTTATTATTAAAGGTAGTCAATGGTTTTATGTAAATTATTCTAATGCAATTAATAAATTAAAAGATATTTATAAGAACTACGATAAGTATAAAACTGCATCATATCAATTGGGAAAACAAAATACACAAAATTTTAGTTTACAAAAAATGACAAAAGGATTTGATACTATTTTAACTCAATATGTTCCAACAATAAAACAATTCATACCATTAAATTTACCAACACTTACTAAGATAAATGAATCAAATACATCATTATAGAAAATATTTTTATAAAGAAATAGCAACCTCTATTAATGAAGTTAAGAATGGTGCATTTTATAGATTGTATGCTTACAAATATGAAGATACTGGATTGAGTGAATCATATAGTGCGGCAAATACTCCATTATTGTTAGTAATTGGTAAAAATACACAAAAAGGATTAATACATTGTATAAAATTAAATGAATTACCATTAAATAGATTTTTAAAACTATACGATGATATTCAAAATCAAGCATACACCAGAGAATTAATTAAAGATATTGAAAATAAAGATGCAACATTTAATGAAGATTTAGGATATGATACCGGTAGAAAAGCAATCTTAATTGATAGAAGTGGTAGAACTTTTTATAAAAAATCGGTTAAGAATAATAGAGATTTACAAAAATATGATGTATATCGTACTTACAAAAAGAAAAATGTAAAGATGATTAAAGAGTTATATTTTGATGTATCTAAATTAAAACCAAAATTAGGATTCAAAAATTTTAATATAGACGAACAAGAAATAATATAATATGAAAATAACTTACGCAGTTACAGTTGCAGACGAAATTAAGGAAATACAAACATTGCTTCCTTTATTAATAGAAAATAAAAGAGAAGAAGATGAAATAATTGTTCAATATGATAATCAAAAAGTTAGTGTTGAGGTATTGGAATATCTTAATGATTTAACTTTTGAAAAGAAAATTGATAAAACAATTGGTTATCCTTTAAATGGTGATTTTGGAACATACAAACAACATCTTACACAAAATTGTACAGGTGACTGGATATTCCAATTGGATGCAGACGAAACAATAGACCCTATACTGATACAGGGATTATCAAATATATTAGCCGGCAATGAAAATATTGAAATGTTTTTTATTCCTAGAATTAATATTGTAAATGGATTAACAAATGAACATATTGCAAAATGGAGATGGCAAGTTAATGAGCAAGGTTGGGTAAACTTTCCCGATGTTCAAGGTAGATTGTATAGAAACAAACAATCTATATTTTGGGCAGGCAAAGTACATGAGCAACTACAAGGATTTGAAAGTTACACTATATTTCCACAAGATGAAACATATTGTATTAAACACATTAAAGAAATAGAAAGGCAAGAAAGACAAAACAATTTCTATGAACAACTTTAATGTTTTAATTGCAGGGTGTAGTTTTAGTGAAGCATATGTAAATAATCCATGGTATTCATGGAGTTTATTGGCAGAAGATTATTTAAAAGAAAAATTGGGAAATAATTATAAAATAACTCAATCTGCAAAATCCTCAGCCGGACAAACAAAAATAACAGATACTATATTTTCTAATGTTTTAATAAATAATATTGAATATGATTTAGCATTGATTCAATGGTCTGCATTTTCTAGAGTATTTGGAAAAACGGAAAGAGATGCTTTATTCAATATGTATAAGCATTTTATAGCTGGGGAAGATAAGTATTTAATAAACCTATACGGAACAGAATACACAGCCGGCGAGTTTTTAGATTTTGTTGAAGATGATATAATAAAACAATCTTTAATGAAAATATTATTAACTAAATATTTTTTAAAAGATAAAAATATTGATTATAAGATGTGGTTTGGTTGGCAACAAATATATCCGGAGCAAATTAATCAAAATAAAGTTTTAGTTAAATTATTAGAAGAATTAATAAACGATGAAAATTTTATATTTTTTAAGCATGATGATAAATACGATTATGAATTACCAAATTATTTAAAATGTGGTAAAGGAACATATCAGTCGGCATTAAAAAAAATGTTTAATACACCTACGAAAGATTTTTTTTGGCCAGGTAGTGAGTTTGGTGGAATGACCGAATATATTAGAGAAAATTTGGAAGAAGGTAAATACAATAGAAAAGACCCTAATGTTATCGATGACCAACATCCATCCTCATTGGCACATAAAGTATTTTTTGAAGGATTTATTAAACCAATTTTAGATGAAAAAATAAAAAGCTGGAAAGAAAAGAAAAATATAATCTAAATGAATTGGATAATTTTCACAACCGAATGTAGTGGTAAAACAACATTTTGTTCATTAAATAATAATAAATTAAAAGAATATGATTTAGTGGATTGGGATAAAATAAAAGCATTACCAAATGGTGAATATGAAAATGAAATATTATTAATAGATGTTATGTTAGAATTAGTTAATAAAAATAATCAGATTTATTTAACAAATATATTTCCACCAAACTTTATATTAGATTGTAAACATTATTATAAAAATATTAAATTTGGAATAATTAGTTTAGAAAAAAATGAATTAGAAATACAAATTAAAAAAAGACACAATCCAACCTATAATTCAAATTATATTTCAGAAAAAAATAATAGATTAAAAAAAATACTTGATAAAAAAAATACATTTAAAAGTTTTAAAAATTTTAACGAATTTAAAGAATATTTTGAACCATCATTAGTTATTACCAAACCAATGATACAAAGAATAATAAGATTATGAAAGAAGTTACAATAGTTTTAACAAGTTGTAATAGACCTGATTTATTAGAGAAAACATTAGATAGTTTTTTCAAATATAACACATATGATTTCAAATATTTTCATGTTTGGGATGATAGTGGTCTAGTGGGATGTAATGAACATTTAGAAAAGAAATTTCCATCCGTAAATTTTTGGTATAATAAAACGAATATAGGACAAGTTGCAACTATCGACAAAGCATATGGTTATGTAACTACTCCCTATGTTTTTCATATGGAAGAAGATTGGGAATTTTACAAAGAAGGATTTATAGAAGCTTGCTTGGAAATTATAGATTTAGATGATAAGATTATTTGTGTTCAAACACGAGACCCAAATGATATAGGACATCCACTTTTACCTGATGTATATTTAACTCCAATGGGAAATAAGGTACAAAGAGTAAGTTGGGGATTTGATGGGCATTGGCATGGATTTACTTTTAATCCGGCATTAAAGAAAATGAAAGATTATCCAGAAGATGGATATAAACCAATAGGTAGAGAATTAGAATTAAGTAAATATTATTATTCATTAGGATACTTTGCTATGGCATTTACAGACGGATATTGTAAGCATGCTGGGTGGGGTAGACACGTAAAAGATGTAGGCGAATGAGTTACAAATTAAAAGACATTTCAGTAGTAATACCAAGTTATAACAACTTAGAGTATTTAAAATTAGCGTATAAATCAGTTAGAGATATTTCAGATGATATCGAGATTATATTATATGGTGATGGTTGCACGGATGGTACGAATGAGTGGTTATTACAATTATCTCATAAGAATACACTTACCCACATATATAGTGAAAAACTTGGACATCCTATTTTATACGATTATGGATTTCAAACAGCAAGTAGACCTGTAATAGGGATTTTGCACGCTGATATGATAGTTCACAAAAATTTCTTTGAGAATATTTTGAAGCATATAGGAACAAATAAAATTGTATGTGCTATGTGTGTAGAACCACCAATCCATCCAGCTGGTAAGGAAAAATATCAGTTAGATGCTGGTACATATCCAAATGAGTTTAATCAATCTAAATTTGATGAATTTTATGAAAGTGTAGAAAAGAATACAACTAACAATGGTATCTTTGCACCTTGGTTTTTATTAAAAGATGAATACCTTAATATATTAGGTGGACATGACCCACAATTTCAAACAATTGAAGATGTAGATATTTTCAATAGAATGGTAATTGGTGGATTTGATATTATACAAAGTAGAGATGCATTAGTTTATCATTTTACACAACGAGGACATAAATTTGAAGGTGGAGATTTACAAACCATACAACATGATTATCAAAGTAGAATAGATACCGATACAAAAAAGTATGTTAGAAAATGGGGTGGTGTATGGCAGTTTGATATAAATCATAGACCAATACCAACTACAAAATACAACATTGGATTAATAATTTACAACGCACCATTAGATTTAGTAGTATTTTTAGAACCATACTTTACAACAATATACACTAATAATTTAGGACAAGTTGAAGGAGTTAGTAAATTAAAAGATATTAACGATGAACTTACCAATGATAGTTTTGTGACAGTAAATGCAGAACATCTAACAAATGAAAACATAGAGTTCCTACTTAAGATTCCATATGTATTAAAACAAAATACACAGACTGGAGCATTCAAAGTAGATATATTTAACCTATATATAAAAAACTACAATGAATATCAGAATGAATTAATTAAAGTAAATTAATCTTATATTTATATATTAGAGGAAAACAACTATGCCAGCAGTAAGTAAAGCACAACAAAAATTTATGGGAATGGTTCACGCCGCACAAAAAGGTGATATGAAAAATCCATCTCCAGAAGTAGAAAAAGCAGCCGATAGTATGAGTGATAAATCAGCAAAAGATTTCGCATCAACTAAACATAAAGGATTACCTGACCACGTGAAAGAAGGAAGTGTAACCGATAAACCAGAAGAACCAACTAAAGATGATTTAGATGGAATGCCTTCTGCAGCAGTAGCGGGTGTTAGTGCAGAAAATGTAAAACCGCAACCAACTAATAATATACTTTGGACAGCAACCGGTAAAGTATGTGAAGGTAGACCTATGGCAGAAAGAGTTAAGATGTATGAAAAGAAAGGTGGTGGATGGAGAATGGGTAAGCACGTTGATGAAACTGTTTATACAACATTAAAAGAGTTCTATAAAAACGAAATCAAACCTAGAAAAGAAGCAAAGGAATTAATAGTTAAAAGAAGAATGGGTGAAGGAACGGGTAGAGAAGCAAAAGAAATTGCGGGATTAACAGGTACACGTGATAGTATAGTACAAAAATTTATAGATGATTATAATTTGAACTCTAAAAAACTTTTTAACTTTATAGCTAAAGGAAAAGAAAAAATTAGAAAAGATTTTGCAACCGCAATGTCAGGAAGAC
>Ga0214919_10011464_pt1 | contig 11058 bp, 11 predicted proteins | sample LL1503_MetaG_FD_177994 | JGI IMG/M metagenome (GOLD analysis project Ga0214919, IMG submission 177994) | Freshwater microbial communities from Lake Lanier, Atlanta, Georgia, United States - LL-1503 | ecosystem: Environmental > Aquatic > Freshwater > Lake | place: USA: Georgia | collected...
AACAACTGCTCACCATCTTTACAGGCAAAGTTCTCATGACCAAAGGATCCTTGGTCATGAAAGCGGCTCGCATGGAAGTCAAACAAGACAAGCAAGGCAACCAAGTCGCCAAATTGTGGGCCGAGCCTGGCGAGCGCATTTTCTTCCGCCAAAAACGCGAAGGTCTCGACGAATACACCGAGGGGGAGGCAGAAACGGTCATTTACAACAGCCAAGCCGACACCCTCGAACTCTCACAAAGGGCCGAACTTCGTTTGCTGCGCGGCACTTTGGTGGCCGACCGCATTCAAGGCCAACAAATTTTGGTGAACAACACCACCGAGGTCTTCACGGTCGATGGCAAGCCCAATACTGCTGCTAGCTCTGCTGGCAGTCAACGCGTCAAGGCCACCATCACCCCGCGCCCTAAAACCAATGAGGCCAGCCCACCCCCTGCCGGACCCGTTTTGAAACCGAGCACGCGCACGGGTGCAGACAAGCCATGAGCGCTCACACCGACATCAGCAGCCTTGAAGCGCGCCATTTGCAAAAGTCTTATGGCAGCCGGCAAGTGGTGTTTGACGTCTCCGTCAAAGTTCAAAAAGGGGAAGTGGTCGGTTTGTTAGGCCCCAATGGTGCCGGCAAAACCACCTCTTTCTACATGATTGTGGGTTTGGTGCGCACCGATGGCGGTCAAATTTTGATTGATGGTGAAGACGTCACACGCATGCCCATTCACCGCCGTGCTCGCATGGGGCTGTCGTATTTGCCACAAGAGGCTTCTATTTTCAGAAAACTCACCGTGGCAGAAAATGTGCGCGCTGTGTTGGAGTTGCAACTGAATGCCCAAGGCAATCCTCTCAACGATGTAGAAATCAATGCCCGCTTGCAAGCCCTCTTGAAAGATTTGCGCGTGGACCATTTGCGCGACTCGCCTTCATTGTCACTGTCGGGCGGCGAACGCAGACGTGTCGAAATTGCACGTGCCTTGGCCACCGACCCGCGCTTCATTTTGCTGGACGAGCCCTTTGCGGGCATTGATCCGATTGCCGTCATTGAAATTCAACGCATCATTGCGTTCTTGAAAGAGCGTGGCATTGGCGTGCTGATTACCGATCACAATGTGCGCGAAACACTGGGCATATGCGACCACGCTTACATCATCAGCGAAGGCCGCGTGCTGGCACAAGGCACACCGCAAGACATCGTCAACAATGCCGATGTCCGCCGTGTGTACCTAGGCGAACACTTCCGAATGTGATGGCTGAAAACATATGAAGCAAAGCCTTTCCCTTCGGATGTCTCAGCACTTGGCGCTCACGCCACAGTTGCAACAATCCATTCGGCTGCTTCAACTCTCTACCTTAGAGCTGAGCCAAGAAGTTGAGCAAATGCTCGACGAAAATCCTTTCCTAGAGCGCAGCACAGACGACGCACCCCAAGAAGACTTTGGTTTGCCCGAAGCCGATGCCCGCGTGAGCTTGGGCGATCGTGTCTCAGAAGCCGCCAGCGACGCAGGCTCCGATTCGCGCGATGCTGCGGGCGAATCCACCGCATCGGTCACCAGCGACGAAGCTGTGACCGACGTGGCCGACAGTTGGGATGGCGACGGCAGCGTCGACATGGCGCCGGACGACAGCGAGTGGGGCACCGATGCCGGCGCTCGCAAGAACAACACCAACAACGACTCCGAGGGCGCTGACGCCATTGAGCTGGCGCGCGGCTTAGGCTCTCTCACAGACTATTTGCACCGACAAGCTTTGTCGATGCGCTTGTCAGAAATTGACCGCGCAGCCCTTCGCTTTTTGATTGAGTCATTGAACGACGACGGCTACTTAGAAGACAGCCTCGAGTCCTTGGCGCAAGGCTTGGCCGGCACCGACGACATCGAGCAACTTGAAGAACTGGTGCACCGCTTCACCATGGCATTGAGCTTGCTGCAATCGCTCGAGCCTGTGGGCATTGGTGCTCGCGATTTGGGCGAATGCATGCGCATACAGCTCAAAGCCATCATGAAGGACGAGCCCGACAACGAAGTGGCACCAGTCGCTTTGAAAATTTGCGCGCTGCCTTTGGAGTTGTTGGCCAAACGCGACTACAAACGCTTGGCCGTTCAGTGCGGCGAAGACGAAGCCCTTGTCAAATTGGCCCTCACCTTCATCACACGCCTTGAGCCCAAACCAGGCCGCCCCTTTGCCAATGCAGAACAACATGTGATCGTGCCCGATGTGTTGGTCATCGGTACCCGCAAAGGCGGCGAACCGCACTTTAGAGTGCAACTCAATCCCGATGTCATGCCCAAGCTGCGCGTTCACGATATTTATGCCAATGCATTGCGCGGTGGCAAAGGCGAAGGCCATTTGGGTTTGCAACAAAGGCTGCAAGAAGCGCGTTGGTTCATTAAAAACATTCAGCAACGTTTTGACACTATTTTGCGGGTGTCCACGGCCATTGTGGAGCGTCAACGCAACTTTTTCATTCATGGCGAACTGGCCATGCGGCCCTTGGTGCTGCGCGAAATTGCCGACGAATTGGGCCTGCATGAGTCCACCATCAGCCGCGTCACCACCGCCAAATACATGACCACGCCCATGGGCACTTTCGAGCTCAAGTTTTTCTTTGGTTCAGGCTTGGGCACTGACAGCGGCAGCGCCGCTTCTAGTACGGCTGTGCGTGCGCTCATCAAACAATTGGTGGCAGCAGAAAACCCCAACAAACCCCTCTCAGACAACCAACTGTCTGAAATGCTCAAAGAACAAGGCATCGATTGCGCGCGGCGCACCGTGGCCAAATACCGCGAGGCGCTCAAAATTGCGCCCGCCAACTTGCGTAAAACTCTGTGAACTCGCTTCAACTTTTCATGCCTTGCGCCGCCGGCGTTGAAGGCTTACTGGCCGACGAGGTCCATCAACTCACAGGGCTCACAGGCAAGGATTTGCTCACAGGCCGCGGTGGCGTGATGGCCAACGCATCTTGGCGCGATGCGTTGCGCCTCAACTTGCACAGCCGACTCACACAGCGTGTGCTCATTCAGCTGTCGCAAACTTTTTACCGCAATGAAAAAGATTTGTACGACGCCGCCTTTGCTGTGGCTTGGGAAATTTGGTTCACCACCCAACAAACCTTCAAGATCGAAATCACGGCGCAGCACAGCCCGCTCACCAGCCTGAATTTTGCAGCCCTCAAAATCAAAGATGCCGTGGCCGACAGATTTCGCGACAAACGCGGCGAGCGCCCCGATGTGAACACGCAGTGGCCCGACGTGCGCATTTACGTGCACCTCACCACCGACAGCTGCACGCTGTACATGGACACCTCGGGCGAGCCTTTGTTCAAGCGCGGTTGGCGCGAAGACAAAGGCGATGCGCCCCTGAAAGAAACCTTGGCCGCCGCCATGCTGGCCGCCAGTGCTTGGGATGCTCACACGCCCTTGTACGATCCGTGTTGCGGCAGCGGCACCATTGCCATTGAAGCTGCACAAATTGCGTGCGGCATTGCGCCCGGCATTTTGCGACGTTTCGGGTTTGAAAAATTATTGCCCTTCCAACCGCACGTGTGGCAAGCTCTGCAAAACGACGCAAGGGAACAAGAGCATGAGCCCACGGCAGAAATTCACGCGTCTGATGTTGCCTTCCGCATGGTCGACTTCACGCAGCGCAATGCAGAGCGCGCAGGCGTAGGCCAAGTGGTGCAAGCCCGCGGCGGCGATGCACTGCAGCGCATGCCACCGTGCGAAACACCTGGCCTCATGTTGCTCAACCCGCCTTATGGTGAGCGCATTGCGGCTGCGGGTGTGGCTGGCGTGTCCAGCAGAGACATAAACCGTGAAGACCCTGGCTTTGGCCGGACGCGTGATAACGTTGACTTAAGCCGAGCACGCGAAGTGGCCGAAGGCGACGACGGCGGTGAGTTCTTCTCGCAACTGGCCTCGCATTGGAAAAAGAACTACAACGGCTGGACCGCTTGGATGCTCACACCTGATCTCAAGCTGCCCACCAAAATGCGTCTTAAAGAATCACGCCGTGTGCCCATGTGGAACGGGCCTATTGAATGCCGCATGTTTCGCTTCGACCTCATGAAGGGTTCGGTGCGTGACAAGCTCTGAGGTTCAAGAACGTGTTCAGGATGCTGCACAAGTAGCGCAAGCTTGGGTCATCGACACCAACATCGTCCTCGATCTTTGGCTGTTTGAAGACCCCGCTACCATTCCTTTGCGCGCTGCACTGCAAAGCGGCGCCATTTCTCACTTGGCCACCGCCAGCATGCGGGACGAGCTAGCGCGGGTGTTGACGTATCCGCACCTGATGAAGCGCATGGCCAAGTCCAACATTCAAGCGTCCGATGTATTGAACCGCTTTGACAAATACCTCTTGGCAGCAGAACCTACCGACAAAGCGGCCTGCACTTGCAAAGACCCTGACGATCAAAAATTCATCGACTTGGCGGTAGCCCATGCGGCGCCCTTGCTAAGCAAAGACAAGGCTATTTTGTGCATGAAGAAACGCTTGCTTCAATCAGGTGTGGTGTTGAATCCTACGGACCTCCCCGACAATTGAACGGCGCGGCCGCTTCTCATCTACCCAACAGACACAGAACACAGGAACAACCCATGACCGGCCTGCAACCCGAAGACTTTGACGCCCTCGACGATATCTTGGATGACTTGCGAACGCGCTATGAAGAAACACCACAGTGGGAGTTTTGTGAAGGCTTCATGGTGGCGCTCATTTGTTGCCGCCGTGCTATGCCAGAAGCAGAATGGTTACCCGTCTTGTTGGGGCTTGGAGACGATGAAGGCAGCGCAGGCTTTTCTGATGAAGCTCAGAAAGCTAAATTCTTAAGTTTTTGGCAGCAGCGCTTCGATGAAGTCAAACAATCTTTAGACACCGAAATCAAAGCCCTCGACGAAGACAGCGCCTACGCGCCTGAAGTGATGGACGTGCGCGGCGCCATAGCCAGCTTGTCACCCGAAGAGCGTGCAGAAATTGCAAGCGAAGAAATTCCAGCCTTTGCGCAGGTCTGGGCCTTGGGCTTCATGTTCGTTGTTGAAAACTGGCCCGAGGAATGGACAGCACCGAAAGACAAAGAATCTGCACAGTGGCACGACACTGCGCTAGAAGCCATCGTGGCACTCACCGAAGACGACACCGACGAACCGACACTGTCTGCCCTCAGCGAAGACGGCCCCTTAAGTGTCAGCGAGTCTCGGCTCAATGTTTATGGTGAAGCCTTGTGGGCGGTCTACGATCTGCGAGAAATTTGGCGCAGCATAGGCCCCCGCGTTGTACAGGTGATCAAAGAGGCGACGCCTGGACGCAACGATGTTTGCAGCTGCGGTAGCGGAAAGAAATACAAAAAATGCTGCGGGGCCAACTAAGGCCTCTGATTTAAACCATGAAAGCGCGAAGGCTTTCGACAGTGCGATCTGGCAGTTCTTCTGGAATGAAGTGACCTGAAGGCACCACATGGCCTGAGACAAAACCTGCGCATTGCGCTTGCCAAAGCTCTAGGGGTTTGAACATTTTGTGGACGACACCCCGTTCACCCCACAGCACCATTGAATCGCACTTAATCTTGTCACCCTTTGCACGACTTTCCTTGTCGTGATCCAAATCAATGCCCGCACTGGCGCGGTAATCTTCACAAGCGGTGTGCACTGCAGGCATCAAGTCGCCTGGCTGATCTGGCTGCAAGTTCATGCTGCGCTCGTACTCGGCCATGGCTTCAGGCTCAATGAAAGAAATGCCCTGCGAGCCCCAGCCACCCAGCTTGGCGTGCAAGTAATGCAGCACGTTGCCGCCAATCATTTTCTCGGGCAAAGGGCTAGGCTGAATGAGATGGAACCAGTGATAGTAGGCCCGTGCAAAATCCATGTCGGTTCGGTTGTACATGTCGAGTGTAGGTGCAATGTCAAGCACGCACAACTTCAACACGCGCGAAGGAAAATCAAGCGCTAGGCGGTGCGCAACACGCCCACCCCTGTCGTGGCCGCATAAAAAGAAATGATCAACTTTGAGTTGGTCAAGTAAGCCCACCACATCTTGCGCCATGGCGCGTTTGCTGTAGTTGCTGTGATCGGGCAAGCCTGGCACATGCGACGAGTCGCCATAGCCGCGCAAATCGGGCAAGACCAATCGGTAGTCGTTTTTGAGGGCTTGAGCTACACGGTGCCACATGACATGGGTTTGTGGAAATCCGTGCAACAAGACCAATACGGGCTTGTCCATTTGGTTCAGCCAATTGGCAGAGAGGCGCGCGCACACCACCCAACCGTTCACGTTGAACTGTCTTTTTTCAAAACCCTCAAACCATGCGCTGGGTGGACCTGAAAACGTGGCAGCAGGATTCATGTTCATGACCTTATTTTCCTTCAGTTAACCCAAAGGGGCAACACCCACTACTTTGGCGTGCAATACAAACGTGATGACGGCCCATAAAGCCATTCCGCCAGCCAATGTGATGAGGGTCGCAGCCAGATTAGGCTTGATGGGTGCGTCTTCAGACAACAAAGCGAAGCTCACACCGGCGTTCAGTTCGCCATTCGCATCAGGGCGTTGAACTTGCGCCCGATCCCGTGCACGCGCAGACTTGAAATTCAAAACGGCCCAAATTAAAAAACCACCGAAAAGAAGCATATCTGCCAAATTACCGTTGGCCAACAAATGTGACAAGGCCCATACCTTGACGGACAACACCATCGGATGCCTCATTCGAATTTTGAGATGGTTGCGAGGAATGTAGGCCGCCACCATCAAAATGCTGGCAAACAACATCAAGAGCAAGCTAATGTGCCGGGTGGCTGTGGGCGGATTCCACAGCACCACCGTTTGCAAACGAGCTTCGCCGTAGCCCACGATCAAAAGATAGAGCCCAAGCAAGGAAATCAGTGCGTGAACACCTTTGAATGCTTTCTCACCCACTGCTTCCATTTTTTGAGTTCGCCAGTCATCGGCCACGATGCGGACAGAGTGCGCACCCAAAAACAATATCAAGCCCAAAATCAATTCAGTCATACAAAGTCCTTTGTGCGGTTTGATTTTGCATTGTCTAAGAATCCAAGGCCATCAGTTGCTGCTGGAGAATTGGCTTTTGTACCTTGCCCAAAGCACTTTTGGGCAATTCCTCTCTGAAAACAACTCGCCGTGGCAATTTAAAGCGTGCCATCTTGGCTTCTAAATGCGCCTTGACTGCCGTTTCTGACAGCTGACGTCCCTCTGCGCTAAGCGCACGTACCAATGCCAAGACGGGCACTTCTCCCCAGCGCTCGTCCGGCAATCCCACCACTGCGCATTCTAAGAGCCCCGGGAAAGTTGCCAAAGCATTTTCAATTTCTGCTGGGTAAATGTTTTCGCCACCAGAGATGATCATGTCTTTGTTGCGACCCACAATTTGCAGACACCCATGGGCATCTAAATACCCCATGTCGCCGGTATGGAACCACCCGTCTTTCAAACCCTCGCCAACCGCCTGGCTTGCTGCCAGCCAATAACCGCGCATGAGATTGGAGCCGCACACGCACACTTCACCTGTCACGCCTGGCTTGAGGGCTTGGTCTTCAGCATCTCTGATTTGAATTTCTAAGTTGGCATGTGGCCACCCCGCAAAACCAATTTTTTGAACTGCATCCTGAAACTTCAAGATCACACTCACCGGGCCCGTTTCGGTGGTGCCATAAATTTGGCCAACTGGCACACCGCGCTGATGGAATTTTTCTAAATATGCTTCGGGCAATGTCGACGAACCCGCCATGATGCCGCGCAAACTTTGCAAATCAACGCTTGGCCATTGCGCATGATCCAATATCGCACGCATCGTAGCCGGTACCAGCAAAGACAGTGTAGGACGCTGAACAAGCTGACCTTGAGAAATGCCCTTCAGCCACGCCGATGCATCAAATCGTGGCTGCAAATGAACGGACGCGCCGGCAAGCAAGGCTGGAAGGGTTTGGATACAAAGTCCACCCACATGAAACATGGGCAAGGTCGACAACACAATGTCTGTCGGTTTGAATTCATGTGCCTCATCACTGGCTTTGGCATTGGCCAGCAAACCTGCTTGCGAGTGAACTGCGCCCTTTGGCAAGCCCGTGGTGCCAGATGTGTAAACCAACAACACATCAGCGCAATCATCTACGGCAGACAATGCCAGATTTTTTGCCGAGGCGGTCGCAATCAAGCTATCCAAATGACAGATTTGTGGGACGTCAATCGCCAAACTCACAACAGCATTGGCATGCAATTCATCGTGAATCAGAATACTTGGCTTGGCATCTTGAAGCACCATTTTCAGCTCCGCTACCGCCAGCCTAAAATTAAGCGGCATGAAGATCAAGCCCAAACGTGCACAAGCCACCAACGTGACCAACTGCAATTCGTGATTCAAACCGAGCCACGCCACACGTTGGCCCGTCTTCAAGCCATGTGTCACTTGAAGGTGTCCTGTCACGCGCTCTACGCGGCGCCAAAATTTGGCAAAATCAAATTCCTCCGTTTGACCTGGCATACCAAATCGAATGGCCAACTTTTTAGGCTGAGTCTGAGCCAGTTCCCAAAAGCGTTGTGCTAATTTGGAACTCTCGCTCATTCGTCTTTCTCACCTGCTTCATAAAGCGTTTCACGGCCTAAACGGTCGAGACACAACTCAGCCGTCCAGGGCAACATGAGCGAGCCACAACGCGCATCGCGGTACAAGCGCTCTAAGGGCAATGACTTCAACATCGACTGACCACCACAGGTGCGAATGGCCAAGCGGGCAATGTCTTGGGCGTTTTCCATGATGGTGTACTGCGCAGCATAGGCACGCAGACGAGAAGATTTGGGCGGGTCAATTTTGGCGTCTTCAATCGCCCGCAAAAACAAGTTCCGTGTTTGCTCGAGTTTCACAAACATTTCTGCCACAGCAATTTGCTTGGTGGCAAACTGACGGCGTTTCACAGGACCCGTGCCAGGAATTTCGCCGCGCAAATAAGCCACAGTGAAGTCGTAAGCCGCTTGTGCGATGCCCATGTAGGTGGGCGACAAGGTCATGAACATGTGCGGCCAACGACTGGCCGCTTGAAAATAAATTCCTTGCGGCATGAGCGCAGCATCATCAGACACAAACACATCTTTGAAAATCAAATTGCGTGACACGGTGGCGCGCATGCCCAAAGGGTCCCAATCTCCCTCCACTGTCAAGCCCGGTGCATTTCGAGGCACAGCCAAATAAAGCGTGTCTCTGCGCGATAAATCGGTGTCTGGTTTTTTTTCTGTGCAAAGTACGCCAAAAAAATCGGCAGCATCTGACAAGGAGGCAAAAATCTTTTTCCCATGGATACGCCAACCACCCTCCACCTTGACAGCTTGTGTGCCAAAGGGTTGAGCGCCTGCTGCCGATGCACCGCCTTCCGAAAAAGGTTGTGCATAGATCGCACCATCGTTGACCACACGCGCAAAGTGCGCCTTTTGATGCACACGGTGCAAGGCACGTTGCTCGGGCGACATGTCTAAATCTTCAGACAGCAAACCACTCCACATCATGGTGCACACGTGCATGTTGAAGGTGAGTGCTGTGGCCCCACACCAACGGCCAATTTCTGCCGAAACCATGGCATAGGTCGCGTAGTCAGCCCCTTGGCCACCATGCGCTTGGGGCACACACAAAGCCAGCAAGCCGACATCCTTCATGTCTTTGTAGTTCTCAAAAGGAAACTGCGCGTCTCGATCTAGCTGGGCCGCACGGGGCGCAAATTTGTTTTTCCCCAAATCATGCGCCAAGGTCATGAGGCGTTTTTGCTTTTCTGTCAGCAAATAGTCATCGCCGCAAATCGGCATATAAGGCTTGGAAGCCACACTGGTCGTCATACAAACATCCTCAACTCAAAAATGGCGGCGTACAAAATTTAAAATGGCTTGATGAAACGGTGCTTCTTGCTCAAAGCCCATCAGATGTCCCACACCAGAAATACATTCATACTCAGCACCTTCGATTTTTTGCGCCATGCGCCGCAAAACTTCGGGTGGTGCCGTTTTGTCATGCTCTCCTGCCAAGCACAAAGTGGGCACCGAGATGGTGGACAACGCGGCACGCTGCTCAAACTTCACCAAGGCATTGATGGCTGCGCGGTACGTGTTGGGCGGCACTGCCGACATGCAGGCATGCGCCAACGCCAAGCCTGGCGGATACTGCACAAGCCCCGCACCTTCAGGCAATGCTTGCGGGCCCACCATGCTGGGAATTAATCGATCGGCCACTTGCCCCATCGATTGACCTGCATCCAAAGGCGCCAATCGCTGCACCACAAATTGCTTCTGAAAATCACCGTCTTGATGCCCAAATGCAGGGCTGCTGGCGGCAATGACCATGCCCGCGATGCGCGATGGGCAATGGGTCCAAGCTTGCAATGCCACCATGCCGCCCATGCTGTGCCCAACCAACACGGCTTGCTTGACTCTCGCGGCATCTAACAGGGCTTCTAGCGATGCTGCCAAGTTTTCAAAACTCAGCGTGCCGTCTAATTGGGTATCGCCATAACCCGGCATGTCCCAAGCCAAGGCTCTGAAACCTTGCTCAGCGAAAAAATCAACAGACGGTTGAAAACCTGTTTTACCGCCCCCGATACCATGCAAAAACACCAAGGTGGTGTTGGCACTGTGAGACCCTGCTTCAATGTAAGCTGGTGTTGAGGCACTCATGAAGCGGCACTTTCAAACACACCCTTGACCAACTCGCCAGCTTGCACCACAGACTGCCCATCCAAGGCAATGCTGCAATTGCGCATCGGCAAATCAAAGTGTCCCAGCGTGTGGCGGCCAGCCACTTCATTGGCCCCTGTGGAGTACAAGAAGTTGCCGGCAAAGGCTCGCAGCTCTGTGCCATTGCAATCGCGCTTGTCATAAAAGGTCATAGCATCCCACCTTGCTGCAGGATTAAGGCCAAAACCCACGTGCGACACAGCACACGCATCGCGATGGCCTTCTTTGTCGATCCAGGCTTGGTAGTAAGCGCGCATCATGTCTACATCCACCCCCTCGCCTTCAATGCGCATGATGGTGTCGTTTTCGATGGTGAGGTGAATGGTGTCTCGCACATAGCGTTTGA
>Ga0214919_10011465_pt1 | contig 11058 bp, 5 predicted proteins | sample LL1503_MetaG_FD_177994 | JGI IMG/M metagenome (GOLD analysis project Ga0214919, IMG submission 177994) | Freshwater microbial communities from Lake Lanier, Atlanta, Georgia, United States - LL-1503 | ecosystem: Environmental > Aquatic > Freshwater > Lake | place: USA: Georgia | collected 2015-03-15
ATTGATGGTTTAAAATTACCCAACTGAAACGAAAACGTCAGCTGGATTTATATCAATTTAGAGAGGGAGAAAGTGTCAAAAATTTGGGGTGCGGTGCAGTCTCTTGCGAGATTCGGTCTTGATACAAAGCTTGGATTGATTTTGTTAAATCTGACACTTTCCAACATAAAATTAATATTATGTTGGAACTGTATTTGGGGGATTGGCTACCTGTAGATCGCTGCTAGCACAAACAAAGCTTCTGCTAGCTGAAGCTTTTTTCAGACACCTTATTTATTGAGGGCTCGGCACCACTTATAAATTCTCTCACTTCTATCATCTGCAAAATAATCTTGCGCCTGCTTAAGAACATCGAAATCTAGTCCATATAATTTGGCAAATTTAGATAATTTATCACTCATTTCCTTTTCACTATAAGGCCTTTCTTCATCATCTTTTGCGTCAAACAGCTCCGCCAACTTCTCATCTATTTTACCAGCTCTTTGTTGGATGGTTTTTCCTTTTATAAGCTCCCTGTTCAAGAACATCAGCTTGATAATGCCATTCTTAATGATTGTGGTTTTTTCATGTCTCTTTTGACCACCTTTGCTTTTCTCAGCAAAATTATGACTTGTTGGCATATCTTTGAATTCCGTAAGCATCTCATCAAATTCCATCTCTATTGGTTCATATTCAAATATATCGGTCTGCATATTTTCCTGATTAACCACATCGATTTCTATTATCTTAAAACCCTCTTCTGGTGATTGCTGAATTGATTTAAGCTGCTTGCTCTTTTCCTCATCGAAATTCATCACCACATAAAAATCCTTCTCCCGCATTCTACTCTTTCCGCTCTCAACCTTCTTCTTATAAGTCTTCTCTAGACCATTATAATTGTCGGAATGTTTAACCATAACATTCACGCTAAATTTACCTAAAACCGAGAATTTAAAATCAATTTGCTTGGTTTCCTTGTTGAAGGAGCGAACGCAATTAAGATTACTATCTTTTGAAGTAACCCAACTGCTGGCAACCATGTAAAAAAGCATCTGAGAATAAAACTCTTTTACATGAATCAATTTTGAGTAGTGAGAAGTCCAAAAAATCCGCCAAAGCTCTTCGCTTTCAATCAAGTATTTAAAATTATCGATTATCTCACCAACTGCCAAGAATATTGCTTCTAGGCCATCATTTAGAAAACCAACTTTGTTTGAGGTCTTTAGTTTAATGAATTTCTCGCTGTCCTTAAGCCATCGGTGCAAGCCTTGCCAATCTGCCTCTATGTCGTAATGGCTAAAATCTTCGGTTTTGAGAGTTTCTAAAACTTGCATAAAAAAGGACTTATCGCTTTTAAGCAAATCAAGCAAAGTCTCCTTCTTCTTGGCTTTTGTTTCATTAGACCAATTGCTGCCAATGTGTTTATTAACCGATTCCCTTAAGTCGCCGTTAATATCAGCCATTTTTGCCAACCATTCATCAAAGTTATCCGCAAGGGGCAGGTCTGAGAGTATATCATCGGGCAACAGCTTAATCGGGCACTTATTGAAGGGATTCTTTAATAGATCATAAACAAGCTTATTTCTTGCCTTATGCTGACAATCAGCTGTTAAGCCCAGTTTCTGCATCACATCGACGGTGAACTCGCAAATATCTTGATCTACGATATTTTGAGTCATGTCGCTTATAATGTCCGCTCCCACACCTTCTTCAAGCAGGGGCAAAATTAAGAAAATCTTAGGATCATCTTTTGCCAAGTTTACTATGTCTTTGGCGCTTTGAAGAATTTTGTCATTTAGCCAAGCGCCTGATCCGCTGCCATTTATTGAATTCGAACCATATCCAATGCAGGTGTATTTATATTCTGGAAACTTTACTACTCTCTGAGCCTGCCGCCAAGGCTTGTCATCTTGTTGGTTGGAAATTTTTATAAGGATAAGCAGGTCGATAAAAAACTGATCGAAGGTATTTGCTGCATTTCTGATAATTTCGCTGGAGCTTTTTTTTAGCAAAAGAGGCTCAACGAAAAGCTTGGTGTCGAAATTTAAGATTGGGTCGAAAACACCAAGCTCTTTTAACTTTGCTTTATCAATATTGAAGTGATCTGAGAAATATTGAGGCTTGGTTCTTTTCATTACATTTTTTTGTATTTGCAAAATGCGTTAATTAGTCAAATTTTAATTTACCTTCATTTATCGGCCTCATAAGTCTCGATAATAATTTAAGTCTAAGTTGAAGCTCTGTCTTTTTCTGCACCACTCATCAACATCCTTTTAATAGTATCTTGCATAGCTATTTTAAAGCCCTCGTCTTGTGAAATTAACCGATAAAGGTCTAATTCATTTTTGCGCTGCCTACCCATCACCTCATCGAATATTTTACTGAAAGCGATTTCTCTGTTTTGAACATCTGCGTTATTTGCATATTTTTCTTTAAAGTCATTATGCTCTTTCATCTTTTGGGCAAGATTTACAAATTTGGCGCGTTGCTCATCTGGCGTGGCTTCCCAACCCTGAAACCAACGTTCATTAAAGCTTTTGATGATCAAATCCAATTCGTCTTTTTCAACACCGTCTCCATGCGCGCCTCTTGGATTTGGATTTTGCGGATCAACCTCAGTTTCCGTTGAGTCAAGACCGATAGAGACATTAAGCTTTACTCTCTCTAGTCCATATGTTGAAAGATCAACGGAATTTAATAAACCGTCTAGAGCATCTTTCTCGTTATCTACAATGATAAGTTTGGGAATTAAAAATTTTAAAAACCAAAATAATTTTTCCCAAGCAACCACTTCATAAGGCATGATAGAAGCCATCTGACCATAAATTTTTACAAAGTGTTTTGCTTTGATTTTATAGTCCGCCTTTTCCTTGTCTTCCAATTCCAAAGCAGCATTAAACCTTTCTGCCGCAACATCAATAAGAGGGCTTAACTCTTGAGCGTTAACTCCTTTGAAATACTTCTCGACGAACTCCTCTACTTCGCTTAATTCATAAACACCAACATCATCAAGATTTGACTTCAATTCATGCAGCACATTGATGTCGGTAGCTTCGCTTAATGAAGTTGCTGTGTAAAATGGATCAAAAGATTTTTTTATATCTTCAACTGTGTTGTAAAAATCTAAAACGAACAAATCTTCCGTCTTTTTACCCAGCTTGTCAGATGAGCGATTCAACCTTGATAAAGCTTGAACAGCAATCACGCCTTGAAGCTTTTTATCAACATACATCGCGGTTAGTTTTGGCTGGTCATAGCCAGTTAGATATTTGTTCGCTACAACTAAAATTCGATATTCATCCTTATCAACATAGCGCGCTATTTTATCGCTAATATATCCCGGATCAGATGACTTTGTATTATCTAAATTTGCCGGAAAGTCGTTGATGCTGTCTTCGGTATATTCAATGCCTTTGATTTTTTTTACCCCAGAGAAGGCTATGGCTATTTTGAACGGATTACCCCTTTCTTCCAGCAGCTTCTTAAGTGCAGAATAATAGTTGATGGCTGATTCTATGCTTTGCGCAGCCACAATTGCCTTTGCTTTTCCTTTTAACTTTTTTGTATTTATCAACTTTGCTATAAAGTGGTCGAGCATAATTTCCGCTTTGGTAGCAATGGTTTGCGTATTTTGTTCTACGCTGGTTCTTAACTTCTTTTGCGCCTTCACAGTATCAAACAAAGGATTTTCCTGTATCGACTTTTCAATTTCGTAATAACTTTTGTAAGTCGTATAATTTGCCAGCACATCTAAAATAAAACCTTCTTCTATGGCTTGCTTCATGGAATATAAGTGAAAAGGCTTGAATTTCCCATCCGCTTGCTTCACGCCAAAACGCTCTAAAGTATTGTTTTTGGGAGTGGCGGTAAATGCCAAATAAGAAGCATTACCACGCATTTTTTTTGAACGCATAGCTTCCAAAATTTTATCTTGAGCGTCTTGTTCTTCCTCATCGCTTTCTACCAAAACATTTCCCATCGCCTGATTCATTCTGCCAGCCGCTGTTCCGCCTTGGCTGCTGTGGGCTTCATCAATAATTACGGCAAATCTCTTATCGCTTAAATCGGCAATGCCATCAACGATGAACGGGAATTTTTGAATAGTGGTAATGATGATCTTTTTACCACTCTCTAAACTTTCTTTTAGCTCCTTTGATGAATAAGCGGGCGCAACAATATTTTTTACTTCCGAAAATTCTTTAATATTTTCTCGCAGTTGTTTGTCTAACAACCTTCTATCCGTTACAACTATCACCGAATCAAACAACGGATTAGAAATTCCTTTGCTCCCCGAAACAGAATCACTTTCAGGATAAGTTTCTATTAATTGATAAGCTGCCCAAGTGATAGAATTTGATTTGCCCGAACCAGCGGAATGTTGAATTAAATAAGTTTGCCCAACTCCTTTTTTACTAGCATCAGCAATAATTTTGCGCACCACATCTAATTGGTGATAACGCGGAAAATACAAAGTCTTTTTGCTTAATGGATCGGTGTCTTTGCCGTCAAAACGAACAAAATGCTGAATGATATTTGCAACACTGTTTCGACTAAAAATATCTTCCCATAAATAAGCGGTTTTATGCCCAAACAAATTAACTGGATTTCCTTTGCCAAATAACGGCTCTTTCTGACCTAAATTAAACGGCAAAAAGAATGTGTCTTTTCCGCTTAATCTGGTTGTCATGTAAACCTCGTCGGTATCTACGGCAAAATGCACAAGACAACGACCAAAATTTAACAAAGGCTGGGTAATATCTCTGGTGAATTTATATTGATTTTGGCCATGAACTTTGGCGTTTTGCCCCGTCCAAGCATTCTTCAATTCCATGGTGGCAAATGGCAAACCATTCACAAAAAGCACCATGTCTATTTCTTCTTTGTTATTGACGAGAGAATAGCAAAGTTGGCGGGTTGAGCTAAATTGGTTATTTTCAAAATTAGTTTTTACCACTTCGCTGCTGCTGGCCAAAGGCAAAGGATATAGCAAGGTAAAATGTGCATCATCAACATCTAGCCCTTTGCGAAACAAGCGCAAAATGCCATATTTTTTAATCATGCGATCAAGCCGTTCTAAAATTTTTAATTTCCAGTCGCTTTGCCAGTCGCTTTGTTTTTGTAATTTGGCAAGTTCATCTTTTTGAGTGGTTTGTAAAAAATTCCAGAATCGTTGCTCGTCTATGGCAAATTGAGCGTTAAAATCTTCGGGCAAGCCAATATAATAGCCGTTGCCAGCGCGGTATAAATCGGCTTTTTCATTTATGGCGCGCAAGGAAATATTTTGCTCCTTAAGCTCTTCAAGGCAAATTCCAGTAAGGCTTTTTTCTATAGTGGCTTCAAGCGCCTTCTCATTTGTTTTACTCGTCATAATTATTTATTTTTATTTTACCCGTTACGGCACTGTTGATTAAGGTGGCTTTATATTCTTTTAGTTTTTCGATCTCTTGCTGTTTTAGAGAAATGGCATTCGTAATTTTCTCATCATCTATTTTAAATTTTTCTAAGATTTCTTTTTGTTCAGTAAGTGGTGGAATGATAACCATCAGCTGGGAATATTTATCGGCGCCAATGTTTTCAATTGTGGCCTTGTTAAAAATTCCTTCTTTCCAATTATTAAACAAATTTGAATTGGTATACAAATAGAGAAAATCACTCAAAATTAATTCGTGGTTTGATTCAGCTTTAATCAGATACCCTGCAAAACAATAATTATCCTCTACTGACATGGACATTCTAAACTGGTAGGTTTTGCCAACAGTTGCTCCACTTCTAGCAAAAAGAATATCGCCATCTTTTAATAGATAATCTTCGCCTTGGCTCCAAGAAAGTGACAGTTTATTATCTTCACTTAATTTTCCATCTTGACCAAAATCTGTAATTCTTACGTAACGTGGCAAGTTGGCATTATATTCTACTCCGCTTTCATTAGCCCCGTACTTTAATTTGTTAATTAGGCAGTATTTCAGTTTTTTCACCTCCCAACTCTCAGGTATTTGACCGATCCATTCTACACCGCTGTCTTTTAGTTTTGCGCCTGCTTTTAGGCCACGGGTTACGGCTTTGTGTATGAGTATTTGTCTGCGCTCTTTCAGCAGCTCTATTTGTTTTTGTTTGATATCAACCGCTTGGTCAATCAAAGCCGTTTTACGATCGAGAAAAGCGGCGATGGCGGTTTGTTCTTCTTTTGGAGGAAGAATTGATTCAATTATAAAAAAATCATCCGTGTACAACCTTAATCGACTTTCAATGACACCTGATGAATTTCTTTTGAATTCTGATTTGTATAGCTCTGTTCGCAGCAGGTAATGAAAGTACCTATTAACATCTTTTGTTTTTAATCTGTAGATTGAGTAAGCTGGACTCGTAATTCCATTAAAAGGCGAAAAACCCAGACTTCCGTTCCAAGCCAACATAATATTACTTACCAAATCTCCTTCCCAAACTTTTTTATACCCTTCTAGTGTATTAGCATTGGTTAGCATTCCCCCATCTTCTAGCTTCTCACTTTTGTTTGTTACTCCTGTATATTGAGACACAGAAAGTAAATCTTCGGAGCCATCAAAGCTTCTTTCGTTTATCTCGTTGAATAGGTGCTTAATTCGTTTTGTAGTCCAGCTGCTAGGAATCTCACCCAGCCATTCCACACCTGAATCTTTGTAAGACGAATATTTCTCAATTTTAATTTCGTTCATCGCCATTCCCATTAAACAAGATTCAAAATTTCACGAATCAAACCATCGCTCAATTCTTCTAGTTTCAAAATATCGCGACTTACTTCTTCAATTTCTCGCAAAGGCTTGTGGCGATAGAAATATTTGTTAAAGCTGATTTCATAGCCAATTTTAGTGGCATCTAAATTTATCCAAGCCTCGCTAACATGTGGCTTTACTTCGCGTAAAAAATATGCGTGAATATTCTCTTTAAGTGGCACATTTTCACTGTCGCGCAAGTCGCTTTCGGTTTCATATTCTGTGTATTCGCCTTTTTTATCGGTGGCAAAATAGCCGTAATTGGCGAGTTCATTTTCTTTGCAATCTAAGTGTTTTAGTAATTTTTCTAACTTATCGCCCGTTAGTTTTGTTGTGCCTTTTAATACTTTTTTAGCGCTGGCATCGTACCAACTAACCGCATTCAAAATAGCGTTTTTTTCTGAAGTTGAGAGTTTTGCTTTTTTAGCTTTTAATGCTTCATCCACCTTTTCTTTAAATAAATTAAAGTCGCTAGATTCAACACTGCCGATGGTTTGCATCAATTCGGTTGCAACATTTAATAAATCTAACTGCTTCTTCCATAAAGCTTCGCTTGTCAAAGTTTTGATTTGTTTGGTGTTTAGGTTAAGCTCGTTTTTTTCGCACCAATCAACAATTTCTTTTTCGTGCTTGGCAATGTCGGTATAAACTTTTTCACCGAAGGTTTCAAAAGCCCAGATCATTGGTTCGCGCAAGATCTTGTCAAAACGCAGCTCGGCAATGCGTTCATTGGTAAATTGAGATTTTAATCTTTTTGGTCGCTCGATTGTTACTTTGTAATAGCCAAAATCTTCGTTATTAAAAATTTGAGCAGCAATTCCTTTTTCTTCTTTGGTTTCGGCATTTAAAGCGCGGTCAACGGCTTGCATTTTTTCATATACCAACACGATTTCGCGGATATGTTCGGGCGCAAATTCACAATTTTTATTTCCTAAGTTTTTACGGAGTTTTCGAAACAACAAACTGGCGTCAATCAACTGCACTTTGCCTGTTCTGTTGGCGGCTTTGTTGTTGCTTAAAATCCAGATATAGGTGGTGATTCCAGTGTTGTAGAACAAGTTGTTTGGCATTTGCACGATGGCTTCCAACCAATCATTCTCAATAATATATCTGCGAATGTTGCTTTCACCTCCGCCAGCGTCACCGGTAAATAAACTGCTGCCATTATGAACTGAGGCAATGCGAGAACCCATTGGGCTTTGCGTGAGAGATTTCATCTTCTTTACCATTTCCATCAAGAAAAGTAACTGCCCATCTGATGAACGAGGCGTTGCGTCTGCATCTTCTTCAATGTCCCAATAGTTTTTCAGTCTGATTTTAAAGCGCGGGTCGATAATGTCTTTTCCGTCTTTGATAAATTTTTGCTCACTTGCCCAAGATTTTCCGTAAGGCGGGTTTGAAAGCATGTAATCAAAAGTTGTGCCTGCAAATTCATCTGTAGAAAGTGTGGAACCAACACGAATATTTTCGGGGTTGTTTCCCTTAATCATCATATCTGATTTGCAAATAGCGTAGGTTTCGTCGTTTATTTCTTTGCCATATAAATACACGTCACCTGTGGCTCTTATTTCTCCATCTTCATCTTTGATAAAATTTTGAGATTCTGTAAGCATGCCGCCGCTACCACAAGCTGGGTCGTAAATTGTCATCACGGGAGGAAGTCGGTCTTTTACTGGTTCGAAAATAATGTGCGTCATTAAGTCGATAACTTCGCGAGGCGTAAAATGTTCTCCGGCTTCTTCGTTATTGTCTTCGTTGAATTTGCGGATCAATTCTTCAAATACATAACCCATTCCTAGATTGGTCAAAGGTGGAAGCTTTCTTCCATCGGGATCATTTTTTTCAAAAGGCGTAAGGTTGATGTGGGGTGAGGTGAATTTTTCCAAAACATTCAATAACACATCTTTTGACGCCATGTGCCTTACTTGGTTTTTGAGTTTAAATTTCTCAATAATCTCTTTTACGTTTTTGCTAAAACCATTTAAGTAATCTTCAAAATTATGCTGAAGGATTTGTTGGTTATTGGTGGCTGTATCATGCAGGCGTTGTAGCGTCCACTGGCTGGTATTATAAAATACATAACCGCTGGCTTGTCTTAGGCCATTTTCATCAAACTCGGTAAATCCAGCTTCTTCCTTTTGAAAAACTAATTCCTCTAATACCTCTTTTTTGGTTGGTTCAAGCAAAGCATCAAGTCTGCGCAAAACCACCATTGGTAAAATTACATCACGATATTTTCCTCTTACATATACATCGCGCAAACAATCGTCTGCTATTGACCAAATTAAGGATATTGATTTGTTGTGGGCGGATTGATTCATAACTTATATTTTACTGTTCTGCTGTTTATAAAAAATATTCTTACAAGAGATCGAGGTTCTTTTGCCATAAAATCACTCAACCAACTTGCTCCACTTCTTACCTAAAAAATAACCACGATTTTTCTTTGCTTCTGAGCTTGCTTCAACAAAACCAGCTTCAAGCCATTTTTTACAAATATTGTTAGAGGCGCTAATGCCCAAGCCAAGAAGCAATGCCACGTCTTTGGTGGTGATGATTTTTTGTTTTAGGAATAAATCCAAAGCGCGTTTTTGTCTTTCGTCTAGATGATAAAGTAGATCTGATTTGTCGCTCTCATCACCTTTGCTTTGCAGGCTGGCAACAATATTTTTTCTGACGCTTTCGAAAGACCTTGCCATACCAACGCAAAAATACTCAATGAAGCTGGTGACGTCGCTTTCAGCTCTTCCCATGTAGTAATTGTGATGGTTGCCAATGCTTAAAGCTTGGTAGTAAGAACCTAGATCTTTGGCGTAATATTCTTCCAAGCAGTAAATGCCTTTTAAACCGTAGCCGCTGAGGTGAAGAATGAGAGTTGTAAGAAGTCGCGCCGTTCTGCCGTTGCCGTCGTAGTATGGGTGAATGGTGGCGAATTGGTAGTGAGCGATTGCGGCAATGATTGGGAGGGGTAAATCTTTTTTTGCCAATTCTTTGTTGATCCAATTGGTCATTTGTAGCATCAAAGCTGACACATCTTTTGCCTCTGGCGGCATGTAAACTATTGCACCGCTTCTACTATCTCGAATAACATTCTGACCATCGCGATATTTAGTTGGCTTGGCTTTTGGATTTCCAGAACTCATCACAATTGCGTGAATGGTTTGGATTATTCTTTCATTCAGAAGTGGGTTTTTATCAGCGATTTGATGAACGTGTTCAAGGGCTGCGTAATATCCCAAAACCTCTTTTTCATCACGCTGCTTTGGTTTGATTTTGCCAACGGATTTACTTTTGACGACCTTGATAATTTCTTTTTCATTCAGCTTATTGCCTTCAATCATCGTTGAATAATGAGTAGTAATCAGCTTCGCACTTTCTCTAAGTGATGCTAAAATCTTAGGCGTAATCGGAAGGCTATTTACCACCTCCTTGTTCGCCTCAACGGTCATTAGACTTTTTGAGATGGTCGCTGTAATTTGGAACTTTGGCGCAAATGTCATTTGATTCGTTCTTAAATTTGTTGGTATAGTTAATACTAACAAACTGCGAATAAAATGCTATTAAATATTTGCTAAAATTTAAGATTCTGAGCAATAGTTCTAAAATTCATCACTTCCTTATACCTCTCAGTTCGGAACATGTACACAATGGGGAGCCAATTCTAGCAAGAGTCGGCTCAATTTTCCCTTCTAAAAAAAGTCTCAAATGGGACACTCTTGGGACACTAAAAGACAAGAAATCACAATAAATCTCCACAAATAGCTATCTTATCAAGCTTACACCTTCGTTACCTTTTATCAGCCTAGATAGAGCCCCCCTTCACTATGTTTAAGGTTATCTTTTTACAAAATTGTCCCACAGCTGTCCAAAAACAATAAACCAGACTTTGGAATGGCAACACTTTTCCGGACACTAAATTTGAGCTAATTTTATAGATTTTGCTAGATCTTGGTTTTTTCTTTCGAATTCTACTGGTGACAAGTAATTATTAGCAGAGTGGGTGCGGATTCTGTTATAAAATACTTCACAATATATTCAAATATTACATTCTTAGCCTCCTGTTGATCATTGAATTGATAATGATTGGTCAGTTCTGTTTTTAAGGTTTTGAAGAATGATTCAGCTACAGCATTATCCCAGCAATCACCTTTACGGCTCATGCTTTGAATAATGTCGTGATCTTTCAAAATTGATCTGTGGCTTTCTGAGGGATATTGGCTGCCTTGATTAGTATGCCAAATCAAACTTCCTCTTTTTGGCTTTCTCTTCCAAATCGCCATGGTTAAGGCATCATTGACTAATTTTGTTTTCATGTTGTTAGCCATAGACC
>Ga0214919_10011466_pt1 | contig 11057 bp, 11 predicted proteins | sample LL1503_MetaG_FD_177994 | JGI IMG/M metagenome (GOLD analysis project Ga0214919, IMG submission 177994) | Freshwater microbial communities from Lake Lanier, Atlanta, Georgia, United States - LL-1503 | ecosystem: Environmental > Aquatic > Freshwater > Lake | place: USA: Georgia | collected...
GAACAACTCCATTTGTGTCAATACTCAATAAGTTAGGGTCAGATGTATTTGACGTTAACCCTGTCATTGTTAATGTGGTTGCGGTAAGTCCACTCTCAACAATAATATTGCCAAAGTTTCCGTTTCCGTTTAATTGAGGAAACCCATACGCCTGATTCGCTTTATCTAATGTTATTATTGTTTTCATTAACTATAATTTCTTATTTCTATCGGCATATTATTTAGGGTGGTTGAATCTGCATCTGTACTATCTTTCACACTTAAAAAAACGTCATATCCGCTGTATATGTTGTATATGTAATTGTAATCATCCATACCTACCATTATTCTATTATATCCCTGCTGAGCTAATGCATTAACACCGGCACCACTACCTACTGATGTGTTTGCAAAATCATTAATTATATTTCCATTCACATCTATTCTAGCCAAAGATTTAGTAGTTGATATAGTACCATTCTTTATAGTACTAAAAGTCCCCCCAACCATAAGAATATCTGACGGTTCTACTGTCATACTATATACATTACTATTTGGTTGTATAATATAACTTGAATCAACAATACCGGTTGAATTTAATCTACATAAAGATTGATAATTAGAATCACCATTTAATGCACCAAAAATACCGCCAACTAATATCTTTCCATCTGATTGTATTGCGGTTGTATATACGTCACCTCCAAACCCATAATTACTACCAGTTGATGTAAGATTGGTATAAAATGTCGTATCTTCAGTTCCATCTGAATTAAGTCTCACTAAAAATCTTTTAACATTTCCATTCAATACTTCAAAAGTACCCCCAACTATTATTTTTCCATCAGATTGTATTGCGGTTGTACTAACATAACCATCAAATCCTGAACTATCACCACCTGATATAATATTGGTATAAAATGTGGTATCTTCCGTTCCATCAGAATTAAGCCTAACTAAAAATTTTCTTGAATTTCCGTTTAATGTACTAAAACCACCACCAACTATTATTTTTCCATCAGATTGTATCGCAATTGTCTTAATAATATCATTAAATCCTGAATTATCTCCGCTTGATATTAAATTAGAATAAAATATTGTATCTTCAGTTCCATCTGAATTAAGTCTAACTAATCTATTTCTAGTAATTCCGTTTAACTGACTAAATGTTCCACCAACCAATATTTTTCCATCGGATTGTACGGCAATTATGTATATATTACTATCAAATCCTGTTGTATCTCCTACAGATGTGAGATTAGTATAAAATGTGACATCTTCAATACCCGATGAGTATATTCTAGTTAAACGATTTCTTTCATTTCCATTGTAATATCTAAAATCTCCCCCAACTATTATTTTTCCATCAGATTGTACCGATAGTGTTCTCACAGTACCATTAGTGACATAATTATTCCAATACTCAACCAGATGGTCTACTGTAGTATTATTGGCATATGTAATAAAACTATTAACATTTGATAACGATGTCGGTGTTAAAGAAGCCATTACTTTTGAGGGGTCAACTGCTTCAGGAAAGTTAAAAAAATACTGTCCTGTAAGTCCATATGCATTTGACCAAAACACAGGTTTAGTGTACCCTAAATTATTTACTAATGGAGATATTGCATATGGGTTTTCCCCTATTTCTAAACTAGAACTTGCAGTAAAACTGTTTGGTGTTGTTCCTGTTGCTACGAAAAGACAATCAGTTTCATTAATTACTCCTGAAATAACATATGCGACATTAGAAAAGTCATCAGGTGAATTGTAAGAACTTATATAATAAATCTCACCAACTTTTAATAACCCATTACTCACTGTACCCGCACCAACTTCTTGCAATTTTGCAACATACTTTTTAATCGCATCACCTGAAACATTTGTTGATGCTCCATTGCTATTGGTTAATTGTAACGTTCCATCACTATTAACCCCCAATATTGTTTTTCCCACATTACTTGCTGCGGGAAATGAACCTTGTTTATCTAATTCTATGTAACTTGGCATATTATATTATTTTTTATATTATTTTTTATATTTTATTCTATTATTCCTGGACCTGTTATACTACCATAATTATAAATAATTCCACCAACTTTTAAAGTCCCATTTACAATTATACTTCCATAATTATATAGGTCACCCAATATGTAATAATCGGCATCAGTGTCAACTATAAATACACTTGTACTTAATACCGTTAAGTCGGCAGGATTAAAAATTGATTCGTTTATTTGTATTGTATCTGTCGCACCTGAATGAGTTTTGTTTCTTAAGAAACTACCCGAAGTGCCTGTAAATACTATTGTAACATCACCTGTTGTTGTGTCTGCTGATAATCCATTTCCTGCGGTAATACTTGTAACAAAACTACTTGGTAGTGATTTTTTATGTACTACACCTGTTCCATCTATTGTTAATACTTCTATATCCGCCGTGGTTTGGACACCCTCTAATCTTAATGGGTTTGTTGAATCCGATATATGTAATTTATTTGTTGGGGATATGGTTCCAATACCAACACTACCATTACTTAATATTGTCATTCTAACAGATGATGAAGCCCTATCTAAAAAATCTAATCTATTTTGATTGGATATCATTTGTATTGACCACCCTGTATTTGTATTACCACTTGTTAACAAATCAAAACCAGCATATTCATTTATACTAAATCTATTTGCGGTAAATCCAGCATTCTTACCTGTAGTAGATGTTGCCAACATATAAGCATCCGACGCTAAATTTATGGTAGTACCTAACCCAAATATTGCACCAGCAATAGTACCTCCATAAAATCTAGAACCACCATTTACATCTAATTTATATACTGGACTTGTTGTTCCTATACCAACACTTCCTCCACTTAATACCAATGTATTTGGATTTGTTGATGAGCTAAAGTTAAGAGTATATGAACTTAAGTTAACAACTCTATTACTTGTTAAATTACTATCCGTATTATATATTGTTGCTGCAGTTGTTGTTAGTCCTGTAATAGTACCCAACGTTCCCGTACCACTCAAAGTTATTGTTCCGTTAGAATATGAACCTCCGGTTGCTGCATTAATTGTTGAACCTGTTGTTAAAACATCACTTCTATATGATAAAACACCTGTTGAATCTGAAACGACATATCTTGTATTTGTAGTTGTTTGTAATCCAACAAACCTAACTGGGTCAGTAGTTGCCGATACATGTAATTTGTTTGATGGAGAAGTAATACCACCAATACCAACATTTGTCCCACTAACAACAAAACTATTTGTATTTGGTGTACCAATAATGGTTGAATAATTACTATTAACTTGTAATGTTGTATTACCCGAAATATCATTAACAGACAATAATGGACCTGATAAACTATCACTAACCGAAAGAAGTTGTCCTTGAGTACCTCTAACATCAATCAAAGTTGAGCCGCTAGTGTTTCCTGTAAAAGTCGTTGTTCCACCTGTAGATATAATAACTCTATTAAGGTTATTTGTTGATAACTTTAATCCTTGAGTTTGACTATAAAATATTCCGTTTGATGTTGCCATTTATTATAAATATATTCTTTTTAGTTACCCGCACCTAGTAACCTGATAATTCTATTATATGTCACACTTCTATACGATGTGAATGAACCACCTACTAAAATGTTACCATCAGATTGTATTGTAATTACACTATTTAACGTAGTATTAAATCCAGGATTAGAAACAAATGAAGAATCGACACTTCCATCAGTATTTAACCTTACAATACCTCCAGCAGTGATTCCACCATAAGTAGTAAATTGACCAATTATAATTATTTTATTATTTGATTGTAATTTAACATCAATAATGGACGCACCAGTATTACCCACAATAAATGATGTATCTCTAGTTCCATCACTATTTAATCTAACTATTCTATTGGCTGATAATCCACTATAAATGGTAAATGTACCGCCTAATAATATTTTACCATCAGGTTGGACTACGATTGCGTTTGCTTGTGATGGAGTGTTTAATCCACTACCATAACTAAATGTATTATCAATACTACCATCACTATTTAATCTTATTATACCTGGTGCCGAAATTCCACTATACGTAGTAAATTGACCACTAACCAATATTTTATTATCAGTTTGTACGGTTATTGTTGATACACTATTATTAAATCCCGTACCAATTGAGAATCCATTGTCAATACTACCATCACTATTCAACCTTATCATTCTATTATATGAGGCACCACTATAAGTTGTAAATGTACCTCCAACAAGTACTTTACCATCATTTTGTAATAAAATACAAGACGTAGTATTATTAAATCCAGTACCAATATTAAACGAGTTGTCTTTAGTGCCACCACTATCTAATCTAACTAATCTGTTGGCCGAGATTCCACTATATGACGTAAATGCACCTCCCACAAGTATCTTACCATCACTTTGTAATTGTAGATTTTTTGTACTAAGATTCGCATTAAATCCACTACCTATAATAAATCCTGTGTCAATAGTACCATCACTATTTAATCTTATAAGACGAGTATATGACGCACCACTGTAAGTACTATATGCTCCTCCCGCAATTATTTTATTATCAGGTTGTACTAAAATTGATGTCACGGAACCATTAAATCCTGTACCAATGTTAAATGAAGTATCAATGTAACCGGCGTATATTGGAGGTGTAACACTAGGTGTAGGTGTTAATGTTGGTGTTATACTAGGTGTCGGTGTTAATGTTGGTGTTATACTAGGTGTCGGTGTTAATGTTGGTGTTATACTAGGTGTCGGTGTTAATGTTGGTGTTATACTAGGTGTCGGTGTTAATGTTCTTGTCGGTGTAATAGTCGGAGTAGGAGTAGTAGTAGGTGTCATTGTTGGAGTAGGAGTAGGAGTTGGCGTAGGAAGATTCCCAAAAATTATATTTCCCCTTACAACTGTATTAGAATTTATTATAATTCCCATTATTTAGATAATTTGCACCCACCCAAAAGATTTATAAATATAATAACCCTCATCACCATCAGTTTGATAAACAACCAATCCAGCTACCGCAGTTATTGCTAATCTTTGAGTTTCAGTCATTCTAGGTCCAAGAAATCCTTTAGTTGTTGATGATATTTCAAGTAATGATGAAGGACTAGGAGATGATGTACCAATACCAACGCTTCCACCACTTAACGCTAAAGTGTTTGGATTTGTTGATGAACTAAAGTTAAGAGTAAACGTACTTAAGTCAACAACCCTATTTCCTGATAAAGTTCCGTCTCCGGTATAAAGAGTGTTAGGTAAATTATTATATGTCGTTGCGGATATTGTATTAGCAGTTAATCCTGATTGAAATATAGTTGCACCCGTTACTGTTCCCCCACTTAAAGCCAAATAAGGAAATGATGTTTGACCCGTAAAACTAACACCAAAATCAGGATATGTTCCCGTTATTTGTATGTTTGTACCACCTGTTATTGTAACTGTTTGGTCAGGAGCAGTATTAATTAAAGTTATTGCCCCCGTTGTAGAATTTCCACTAAGACCGTTACCCGCAGTAACTGAAGCTACTGACGTACCTGAAACTGTATCCCATCTAGCATTACCATTGGCATCACTTGTTAATACATAACCATTAGATTGGTTACCATCAACATATGTAAACGCACTAAACACAGTTAATCCTGAAGAAAAAATAGGATTAATAGGAACATTACCATTGACACGATAAACATACCCCGTACTTGTATCGGCTTGAAGTATATAACTATACGAGTCTTTAATTAATTGACCTGAAATATCAGACATATTGTAATTTTACGAATATTTGGTTATATGTAAATCAATCATTATTAGTATCAATTGACTTTCAATTTATAAATATCCAATTGTTTAATATATTTAAGGTATGAGTACTATTTGTTATAGTTGGAATGATGCACCTTATAAGTGGTCGGAAGCTCCGTTTACTTGGAAAGAAGGTTGCGTCATTGAAAAACTAATAGGTGGCCCCGTTGCAGGTGGTTCCTCTTTTATTAAAAAACGTAGGTTAAAAAAATTAGATGATGAGGAAAAAGAAATCCTTATTAATCTTTTTGTAAGATTGGAAGTTGATGAGATTATTTTTGAGAAAAGAATTAACAAATATAAAAATACTCAAGTTAAGATTAGGCTTAAAGATGTTGAGGTTTTAATGAAGGAACAAAAAAATATTAAAGTAAATATAAAAATTAACGAATAACCTGATATTTATTTGATATGGCATACAATTTATATACCGATAAAGCAAATAAGTTCAATTGTAATATTGACGTAGAAGGAACTTCCTTATCAAACTCTAAAGTTAGATTGGTTATTGAAACCAATGAAATGTCTTACATGTTTAACGGACATATTGAAAACACCGGTGTTTGTGAAGTTAATATTCCCAAAACTAAAAACTTTTTACCTGAAGGTACCAAAGGTAATATTAAATTAGAAGTTATTGCAGATGACGTATATTTTGAGCCATGGAACTCTGACTTCAATGTTAAGACATCCAAAAAAGTTAATGTAGTTGTTGCCGAACAAGTTGATGAAAAGCCAAAACTTAAAGTTCAAGTATTTGAACAACCAAAAGAAACCCCAAAACCAAAAATTGTTGAGAGTATAGTGAAAAAACCTATCGGTGTTAAAATGACAAAAGAGGAACTTTTTAAGAGAATGTTTAATACTAAATAACTTATTTGTTCCAGTATCCACTCATTCCTCCTGATTGTATGTACTCCCATTCTGTAGTATAAAGATATAATTTCTTTTCATCGGTATCGTATACAACCATCCCTTCAGTCGTTGTCATTCCCGTTCTTTGTACACTTGTCATTCTTGGAAATAAAACACCCTTGTCTGTAGAAGATATATCTAATATCGCATTAGCATCTGGTGTCGCAGTTCCTATCGCAACTGAATCACCACTTAACACCAATAAATTTGGTTGTGTATCAGATGAATATGTTAATGAAAACCCACTTAATCCAACTGACCTATTTGAGTTAATCACACCACTTGATGTATATATATTTGAATAGGAGGTTAAATAAACTTTCCATTTCGCATTATCCCTAGTTTCCCCTGAAACACCTTCAACCGTTGTTGCAGTCCAAGCATTTACAAATGCAGTGCCTTCAGGTGTATCATCATTTGCAATATATCCTGAACCTATATTAATTATTGAACCCGCAAGTTCAGCATCATTCCAAAGAGTAGTATACCCCGACATTGTATATTGATAAACAGTGTCAGTCTCATACACATAAACCAACATACCCAATCTTCTTCTACCCGATGATATTAAATCATTATTAAGATTAAGCTGGTTAGGCAACGAATAAGGTACATTATAATTAAACGATATCGGTATTGAATTTCCTGAATACAATACTTGCCCACCATTAATTAATACGTCATTTGGTATTGACCAAATTAAATCTGAAGCTTTATAAACCTCCATATAACCACCAATAGACTCAACACTAAAGTTAGTTCCGGTATCGTTCTGTCTCGTAACAGAAACAGGACCATTTAAGATGGTAGAAGATGTTGGATTTTTATAATCAAAGCTCATCATATATTAAATATATTAAGGTATTAAACTACCACCCTTGAAGTAGATATTATTTCCTAAATTCTGAATTCTAAAGTCAGTGTTACCATATGTAGAATAGACACGATAAACACCTGCAGGTATACCAGTACTTCCCGTATAATTCACTGTTAAATCATAGTAAGTACTATTCATTATTCGGTTGGTTATTGATAATGGATTACCATTTATATTATTACCAACCAATTGATATTTCATTCCATTTGTAGAACCTGTTGGTACAATCCAAGTATACCACGCAAACTCATTACCATCAATAACACTTGAAGGTACTTGATGTGTCTTAAATGTATATGCAACTATCGGATTACCATAACTATCAAATCCTCCTGATGTTGTTGGAACTTCCTCACTTCTTATTGCCGGCATATTAACACTCCATCCTGAGTATTGAATATACGCATTCATTTGTTCATCAAATGTTGATTGAGAAATTGAAGGAGCGTTAATATTATATCCTCTAAATGAACTACCTTGAGATAACATCCAACTATTTAATTCAGTTCTTGCACTATATGATTCAATAAATAAGTAAGCATAATTAATAGTACCACTTGTTCTTGACGGTGTCGGAGTTATCGTATTTGTTGGTGTCACACTTGGAGATAATCCTGAAGTTTGAGTCGGTGTATGAGTCGGTGTTTGTGTTGGCGTTTTTGTTTGTGTCGGTGATACCGCAATACTTGGAGTTACAGTAATTGTTGGAGTTATTGTTGGTGTTACAGTATTTGTTGGTGTAGGCGTTACACTTATAGTTGGTTCCTTAAAACTATATCCTGACATAGAACAATCCGCCAAATTTGTAGGAGTTATTGTCGGAGTAATAGTTGGTGTTACTGTAGCCGATGGTGATGGTGCAGGAGCAAAATTAAAATCAACTGTTAAACAACTAGGTACCTGAGAAGCACCAGCAACATATATTAAACTATTATCAATAAATGTTGTTGAATACGGAGAATTAATATCAATACTATATATATCACCATCTAAAGAACCTCTACCTAAATAGATATTTCCACTATCTTCAAATATACCAAAAGCATTAGTGAGTGTTATACCTATCTCAATATCAAGTAAATGCGTTATATAATCATACTGATTTACGTAGTTTTGAACTGGTGGCACTATTGTTCTTACCGATACAATAAATTTGTTATTAGTTGTCTTGAAGAAATCACCCGTTACTCTTCTATTACTAATCATTGAGAATTGAGTGTTCATAACCGCACTAGGACCTGAAACATCTATCTCAACAACACTATGCGGTGTTGTAGAAGTATTTACAGCTAAAATTGTAGTATCGTCAATAGCACCTAATCCAAAAGATGGCAGATATCCAACAGGATATGGTATTGCACGATTAAATGAGGCGGTGAATGGTGTTAATGTTATATCCCACTCAAGGAATTGCGTAGAACCTGAAGGTATCCAAAGTTTGTTTGTTGTATGAGCAATATCGTCAGCGAAGAAAGTAAGTAAAGGTATTGTAAGTAGTACTGATGTATTTGTGGTAACATCATAAGAATAAACCTTACCATCTATAGCATTAACAAATAACACCGCACATAGAGGTACCGCAGTAGCTGGTGTTGGAGTCGGAGTTGAAGTATTTGTAGGAGTTACTGTTGGTGTTGTAGTAGGAGTTCTAGTTACTGTTGGTGTTGCTCTCACTGTTCTTGTTACAGTAGGAGTACGAGTGTTTGTTGGAGTAGCTGTTGGTGTCACAGATGTTTTGGTAACCGTAGGTGTTGGAGTATGAGTCGGAGTACTTGTTGGAGTATGCGTCGGAGTCCTTGTCGGTGTTGGGTCAATACAATAATATAACGTAGATGTTTCACACCCAAGAGAATCAATAATCTTAATTGTAACCACCGGTGCATACATAAATGCAACAGGTAAATTATAATAAACTGCAGGAGGAACCGGACCTGTTATAGTATCAATTAGTTGACATTGATTCCCATAATAATCACAAACCCAAATCTGAAATGGTGAAGTTCCCGAAATACTTGATATTTCTATATACATTAAATGGTATTATTATTTATAAATACCTTATAATAGTATTATATCATGCATAAAAAAAAAGGGTAAATAAAATATTCACCCTTTTTAGGACTGACCGATTAGGGTCAATTCTCCACCATCCGACTTAAGGAGCCGGAAACCTATTTCCTTGGTATATTATAGTAAAGTGAATTGATTTCGTCAATACTTGCCCAACCCAAAACATCGTCCCCTCTTTGAGAATAAACTCCCGTTACGAAATCACCTGTGGTAGAATCTATTAACGCCACTTCAAAACTGTTAATAAAATCACCATATAGCCCTTGTCCTCCACCAACAATGGAAAGGATATAATCACCAATTTCTTCTCTATACACTCTTGCATCACCACCTCTCATAGATGCGGTAGGATGTGGTTTTGAGTTTTTTCTAATGTGTTCTGCGGTTAATGGTCTCATGCTGGTTGTTCTATTTTAGATTTGTTAATAATATGGTCTGTCAACGTATACGGATTGGAAGTCGTAGTTATAATACAATCCCTTAATATCTTATTAGGAATATTCACCATGAAGTCCTCACCATTAAAAAATGTTAAAGCCTCCTTACATGTTAAACATCCGTTAACCAATTTAAGAAATAACTTAAACTGAACAGGGTTAACAAAGGTTTCGTTCAAAAGAACACCTAATGTTTCGTGTTGAATTTTAATGGATTGTGTTGGTATGTTCATATCTATCGTTGTTTGGATAACAAAGATATGAAATAGTTTTTAATTACCAAAATTATTTTTTACTATAAATTAGGTGGCATTTGAACTTACTGAACCAGAATTTTTAGCATATTGGTCACATCCGCACGCAGTTCTAACACGATTTTTAGCTTCATCAGATATTTCTCTATTATCTCCTTTCATATTTGAGGTAAATGTCTTTTCTTCACATTTATATATAAAACCATCACCATAATTTGGGTCTGGTTTCCATTCCGCCGGAACCCCTCTTGGTCTTCCAGAAAACTCACAATATGAAGGACCTCTTTTAATTTTAGTTAAATCCCAAAGTAAAGGTACGTTGTTGTGATAATCATCGGTAATTTTAATTTGAACTGCAGGAGATAGAGTTTCCATTGACTCTGTTTGTTCATTAATCAACCCATACATTTTACGGATTTTATTTTTTTCTATTTCTGTAATTATAAATTTTTTCATAATATATAAATACTCCGGAGCATAAAAAAACCCATCAATAGTGATAGGTTAATTTATATATAAATCGGGTAATTTAAATAAAAACGCTGAGATTAAACGTATTTGTAAGAATCTTTAGAAGGATTATTTTTATTCCCCTCATATCCAGTAACTTTTGATTACTAATTCTTAATACCGATTAGTTAGACTAATCACTCCTTGAGATATTGGTTACTCTCTTACTACTCCACTCTCTTAAGCCTTGC
>Ga0214919_10011467_pt1 | contig 11057 bp, 9 predicted proteins | sample LL1503_MetaG_FD_177994 | JGI IMG/M metagenome (GOLD analysis project Ga0214919, IMG submission 177994) | Freshwater microbial communities from Lake Lanier, Atlanta, Georgia, United States - LL-1503 | ecosystem: Environmental > Aquatic > Freshwater > Lake | place: USA: Georgia | collected 2015-03-15
GAGAAACCAACGTCGCCGAATATAAAAAGGTGAAGGTCTTTGGGCCGACGTGTGATAGTTATGATACGGTAGGAGAACAGGAGTTACCGCGAGACATTAATGTAGGGGATTATATATTGTTGCCGAATATGGGGGCTTATACGAATGCGGGTACAGTGAATTTCAATGGAATACTGGGGGCTGCATACACGCCCTGAGTAGGCAAGGGCTGCATACACGCCCTGAGTAGGCAAGGGCTGCATACACGCCCTGAGTAGGCAAGGGCTGCATACACGCCCTGATTTATTACATATTTTTATTCTAAATAAATAAAATTTTGTTAATCGGTATTATTTAGGAAAAACACTTTTGGGTATTTTTAGTTACACCTTTTCGCATTTCATATTCTATAATAACGACGTGTCATCGTGATTTATATTTTGTCCTTCTAAACATATTTCACGCCCTTTAACATTATTATTACACCTTTTTACATTTCAAACGCCGATTTTTACTTACATAAAATTGAATGAATATTATAATTGAATTGTTGGATTACAATATTTAGGAAAACTGAAAATAGTTAATATTAATTATTATAATAAAAATTGATTTAAAAATATAATATTACAATATATTATAAACACTAAAAATGTCTAAAATTAGTTGCGAAAAATGCGGTAAAGAGTTTAATAGTAAATCTCATTATACTCAACATCAAAAAAGAAAAACTCCTTGTGTTAATGAGAGCAAAATTAAAGAATTGATTGATAAGTCAGTTGAAGAAAAATTAAATAAATTAAATGTTCCGTTATGTTCGTCTGTTGAAAATGTGTCTGTCGCAATTCAACATACGCAAAAAATAACAATTGATACATCAACCTTTAACGAAATTAAAAAATATTATGATGAAACATTAAATACTGATAAAAGCACATACAAATCAAGCAACGATGAACCTACGCCGATTGATTGTATAAGTGAAATGATAAGTAAAATCCCTAACGAGTTATGGGGAAAAAGTGATTTATCCATATTAGACCCTTGTTGTGGTAATGGAAATTTCAGTATTCCTATCATATTTGAATTGTTAAAGTATCACGATAAAAAAACAATATTAGAACAAATATTAGAATTTAATGATATTAATGAAAGTAGATTAGAAAATGTGCGTAGTGTATTTTGTAGTGAAAAATACAATTTACAAATAACTAACCATGATTTTATTACATTTAATAGTAGTAAAAAATATGATTTAATCGTTGCTAATCCACCATACGCAAAATTATTAGAAAATGGTAAAAGGGCATCTAAAAATCACAACTTAATTAAGGATTTTATTGAAAAAGCATTATCACAACTAAAACCAAATGGTTATTTATTATTTATTACACCAGATAATTGGATGTCTTATGCTGATAGAAATGTATTAATTGAAATAATTACATCATTACAAATAATCCATTTGGATATACATACTGCAAAAAAATATTTCAAAAAAATTGGTTCCAGTTTTACTTGGTATATAATTCAAAATTGTGCTTTCTACAAAAATATTAATGTTTCTGGAATATGGAAGAAAAAAGAATATGTTAGTTCAGTCATATCAAAACAACGCAAATACATTCCATTATTATACAATCAAATGGTTCAAAATATATTATCAAAAACAATTGATAATACAACTCTACCAAAATTTGAGGTTAAAACCAGTAGTGATTTACATAAATATACAAAGGCGGAATTTATTCGTGATGAAAAAACAGAACAATTTAAATACAAATTAATTCATACACCAAGTCAAACCGTATATTCATCAAGACCTCATAAATTTCAAGAAGGATATAAAATATTTATATCAACAACAGATAAGTATAGTGTATTTATTGATAATTGTGGAATGACACAATCAATCGTATTTATAATATGTTCTAATGAAGAACAAGCAAAAAAATATTTACAAATATTACAGCACCCCTTATATGTATTTATAAATAATATTTGTCGTTGGGGAAATTTTAACAACATAAGAATATTACAAAGTTTTCCTATTCCAACCATAGAATATTCTGGAAATCATCAAGAACTATATAATTATTTTAACATTACAAAAGAAGAAATTGAATATATTTGTGATAATCTGTAAATTTATGTATAAAATTATTCTTTGTAATCTGGGTCGCAATTGTCGCTTAATATAGGATATTCGTTATAATTTTTTTTATAATCTTCCAAAAATGTGCTTTCATACGCATGGTATGTTTGTGCTGTTATTTTTGTTTCTTTACCGAAAATTTCAATAGTAATTTCGGTTTTAGGTAATTCATATCCATACATTTGAATTTTACAACCTAAATTTAGGTAAAACTCAAATGTGTTATAAATAAAACCATTTGTTTTAGAGCAATCGCCAGATTTTCCTCTTTCTTCTATATGATGACCGCAAAGATAAGATGCAACCCTTCCTTTAAGTCCAGTTCTCGTTCCACCAATTTTAACAATCATACCATTAATTACAAGTAAATATAACCATTCTGTTTTTTTGTTAAACGCTTCGGTTGAAATGGTTGGAACAAATTGAATTAAAGTATTTCTTTTTTTATTTCCTTGTTTTTTTCCAGATGTAAATAATTCACTATCTAAAACTATATCTGCTATTGGAATAAAATGGTCTTTTCTATTATATTCCTCAAATGGAATTGTTTTATCAGTTGGAATTAATTTAATCCATTTTTTTATTAATGAACTCTCATAAAGTTCATTAATATTTGCTAATCCAGAAATATCGTTGTTATAAGTTGTTTCACTCATCTTGTATATAATAATATTGTAATATATTTATTATTGAATAAAAACAAATCAATTTTTTATTCAAAATTATACATCTTTATATAGTTTTAGTTTATGTTTTCGGGTTGATGGTTTTCTTGTATATTCTGTTTTTTTAGTTGTTCCATAAGCATATTCAAAATAATTTTTATAATTTTCTGGTTTTACTTTTTTTATTGATGTATCAACATTTTACACCTTTTCTCATGTTTTGCTTCGCTAAAAACGCCCACTTCGTGGGCAGTTATGAATGGAAAAGGAGGCCTCCTTTGCGCATCTGAAACAATATACGGCATAAAGCCGTATATTGTTAGATATTCTATAATAACGACACGTCGTTATTATAGAATATGAAATGCGAAAAGGTGTAAATCAAGAATATATACGTTTATTTACAATTATTTTATATATATTGTTTATTACCTCAAATATATTAAAATTTCTCGAATATGGGTCATATCTTATAAAAACGCATTCAATTATAGTAGATTTAATATTTTGTTCTCTACATACATCATTTATTTTATTTGCCGTACGATTATGATGAGTTTCATCACACTCGACAATTATTTGATATTTTGGAAAATATAAATCTACCATATAATTTGAAACTTTATATTGATGTATCATTTCTTCACCATTAAATGCGTCAGTGATACATCTCATAGTGTCTAGTTCAATAGTTGTATACACTTTGAAATTCATATCAATTTCAACTTTATTGCAAAAATCAATAACTGATGGTTTTCTACATTTTGATATTAGTTTGTGTAATCCAACAAATGTAATAAATGTTACATTTTGTTCTCCACCATTGGTTTTAATTTTTATTATAACTTTATTACAATTGGTTGAAAGAGTTGTTCTAATATTGATACGTCCCAGTATTTTACCGATGTCTGCCGCACAAAATAGAGTAAATGGTTCTTTTTCTTCATCAATTATTATTCTACAATCATAATGTTTTTGAATATTGTTACAAATTTGAAGTTGAAAATCTTTTGACATTTACATATTGTGTTAATCAAATATAAAATATACTATCAATTTTATAATATAATTGAGTGACTGCTTTCCCATACGGGAAAGCAAGACACCTTACCATTATCGAGCCATAATAATATCCCTATATTCTTTTTAATGTTTGATTTAATAACATCAAACATCAAAACTGTATTATATTACATAAAACAACAGTATGAATTGTGTGAAGACCCGTTTAATTGGAGTAGGCAACACCGGCCATGCCGGACATAATTCTTAACACATTGTAATTGACAGCATACACACGCACCTTGGCGGTAGCAGTGCCGGCAACAGTAGGAGAAGAGAGGACAAGCTGGAGAACAGCGTTGTCAATTCTGGAGAAGTTGCAACTCCCGCTCGGTTGGTGTTCCTCTGGGCGAAGGGCGAAGGAATACACGTTGATACCAGTGTCAGGGTTGCGGGTGTGGTGTTGGAAAGGCTGGACAACGTCGAAGTAAGATCCTTCGCGTTCCGAGAAGCGGTCTTGGCCGTTGAGCTGCAACTTGGCAGTGACAACGGGGTTCTCGCCCCAGCAATGCATGTCGAGGGCAGTCTCGGCGAGGACGAATGTGCCGGCATCAGAGACAGAGGAGGCACTGAGAACTCCTCCTTGATTTTGGAAAGGAAGAGCAGCACTGGTTCCAACAGGGTTGGACGACCAAGTAGGAGCACTGGTGGCGGCACCGAAAGCGTCTGGAGCACCAGGCATTTGGAAGAGGCCAGATGTGTTGATGAAACCATTGGTTCCAATGGTCTCGTTAAGGCCACCGAAAGCGTGGATGGCGTTAGGAAGAGCATCGATGGAATCAGTGTAGTTGAAAGGCTGGGCACCAAGGGCACGGTAAAGGACACCTTGGGAGTCAAGAGACGCGCAGTAATCAACGTTGGAATCAGGCTGGACGACCCAGATTAACTCTTTGCAGGGGTGGTTGAAGTTGAGCTTAATCTTGTTCGAAGAAGAGCCGACAGACTCGTCACCAGTGAATTGAACTTGCTCGATCAAATACTCGTGAGGGTTCTGTGCCATCTTTCTGCGCTCGTCAGTGTCTAAGAAGATATAATCAACATAGAGAGAGGCAGCCACCAAGGATTGTTGGTAGGCAACAGTGGAAGACACGGTAATCGAAGAAGAGGCAGGGGCAACAAGGGTCTTGACAGCCCATAAGCACTCACCGATAGGGCGGAAGTCAATGTTGATCTTGACCTCGTGGTATTGGAGGGCGATAAGGGGAAGGGCAAGTCCAGGGTTTCTGCAAAACCAGAACAATAAAGGAACATAGATGGTGGTCTCAGGGAGAGCCTTGCGAGGAGCGCACACTTGGTTAGGAACATTGGCGGCAGAGCAAGGGCCATTGACATCAGCGAACATAGGGTCAGTGATATAGGTGAGTTGAGTGGTGTTTCCAATCATCTTCCAGTATCCCTTGGCTTGCTCCTGTGACAAGGTCAATTGGTTCCAGATGTGCATCCAGTCACCATATTGACGGTCGATTCTTTGACCTCCGATCTCAACCTCAACTTGGGCAATCAATTGCTCACCAGGGTAATCTAACCAACGGGCATAGACACCTTCGTTTTGGTTAGCACCAGAACCACTGAGCATAGATTGGTTGATCTCAGGGAGAGTCACTTGGAGGTAAGTGCGGTAGCACAAATCACCATTGCGACTGATTGTGCAGGTCACACGGCGGCCGAAATCGGCTTGGCCGGAGAAGGTCTGCTCAATGCTCTCCATGGCAAAGTTTGTGTGGCGTCTGTAAGAGACCTTCCAGAAAGTAATCTCGGGGGTTCCAGTAAGGAACACGTCTTGGGCGCCATAGGCGACGAGTTGCATGAGTCCACCAGCCATCTTTTTTTATATACAATCTACAAAGAAAATAATTTTGAGAAATACAATTTAATTCAAAAATTCCTAAATTATTTTTTTGTAATTTGATGGCATTTGGCATTCTATACATATATTTTACTATAATTAGGAAAATATATATTTGTTATACTCGAAACATAATAAGCTGATTTTTATTTTTCTCATTTTTTTGGGTTTTATGGTGCGACACGGGCTTACAAACTAGGAAAAGATGCACTCATCGCGATTCCACACGTCCCCGCATCATTCGTGCTCTCACTTCGCTCAATCTTCACGTATCCACCGTCGCCCCAAGTGCTGTCCCACGAATTCTTCACTAGCCAATACTTCACTTGTTTTCCAGAAATCGTCTCCTCGCCGTAGCCCACAATGAGCACGCCGTGGTCTAAGTTCGTCCCGCATCGACTTCCTGTAATCACGCCCCCCGAATACGACTGGAAAATCATCTTATCTGCCTCGATAGCGATACTCACTGGATTCATCGAGACCGCCTCCTTTAACGCGACTTGGTTATTCTCCGGAACATCAAAACATTTCATCGACGAAAAAGAGGGAACCACCGATTGACACGAGGAGGCGGCACACGACTCCTCCTTACCCTGATAAGGATAATCCGCCTCGGCACATAACCCCGAATCCATCACATAATAAAAGGCGTTGTCCATTAGTCCGCCATTGCACCCCATGTTTCCATAGGCCGCCGTCTTGGAACAATCGACCAACTGCTGCTCGGAAAAAGAGGTCAATGTCCCGGTCGCCTTATGGACGGCGCCCTCGAGCGCACCCGTCGCCGAAAACGACCAGCAACTACCGCATTGTCCCTGGTTCTTCACCGGCGTCACCGCGCCACTTGTGCGCCAATCGACGGTGGCACTCACCGAGCCACTGCTGCCAGAATAGGAAAAGGAGGAACACGACTTACCGAACCCCACTCGAGTCGCATTGACACGGCTCTGGACAAAGGTTTTGAATTCGTCCGCCGTCAAATCGGTGAATTGGTTGATGCCCAAGGTGTAATTATGCTGGTTGTTGAAATTATGGAACACAATGTCCCTCACATTGGAACGGAAAATCTCAAAACGTTCCTTGAACTCGACAATGTCGTTGTATCGCTTGGCGAACCGAGCGCGGAAATCAAGAAATGTATTGAATTCGTCCTCGAAATGTAGGGGGGCTGCAACCCCGCCCCTAAAAATGCTAGGAAACACTTGGACTTGGGCGACATTGATGGTCAATAAAGAGAATAACAAAACGCTTCGCATAACAGAGTAAAACATGGAATACATGGTCGTGTATTGTTATGAGTATATAGCGCAATGACTTTATATTGATTTGTAATATTACTTTTCTATACAAACATTTTGAATTAGAGCGAAAAAAGATGAAATACATACTATGGATAGCATCGAAACTCGATGCGAGCCCTTTGGAAAATTAACCTCTACTCTCCATAGTAAAGGTGAAAAAAATGAATAATTGGAATGATTACACTATAAAATGCAATTATTCAATGATATAAAGAAGTATGATGATTTCAAAGACGAATTGTTTCAATTGATTGAAACCGAAATGAGCGATGAAGAGGAACGGCTTTTTACGCAAAGTTACAAGTTGTATCTACAATATGGTTCAAATAGTAAAGAATTTGTTATCAATTTCGATATTGTTTGGAACTGGGTTGGGTATACAAAAATTGCGGATGCTAAAAAGATGTTAATAAAATATTTTACAGAGCATAATGACTATACAATTACTTTTGCGGCGAACGCCGCAAAAGTCCATATAGGTCGTCCAAAAGAAACCATCCTTTTGACAGTCGATTGTTTCAAGAATTTTTGTATGAAAGCTGGAACACCACGCGCGAATGAAGTTCGTCAGTATTACATAAAAATGGAAACTATTTTACAAAAATATATACAATCGAAATTTTTGGAGTTGAGAAATAAAGATATTCATACTCAAATGACAATAACCGACTTACAACATAAAAACACAGAACTGGAAAAGTTCAAAACCCACGAATTTTTGATGGATTACAACAAAAAAAAGAGTTTGGTATATTTTTGCGTGTTGCAGTCGTTTGCTGATGGCAGTTTTATAATGAAAATTGGATGGACTAAAGATATCGACACGCGAATACCGGCGTTAAACGCACTCTTCGGAACTAAATGTATTGTATTGAATGCGTTTGTATGCGAAAACAGCTATAATCTGGAACAACGTTTACACAATAGTACAGAAATTGTGAAATACAAATACAGAAAATTGATAAACAACAAGGTTTGTTCTACAGAAGCATATCACATTCCGAACCAAAAAGAATACGAAAATATTGTAAGATTCACGCATACCGAAATGAATAAATACAATAGCATCGAAATTACAAAATTGCGTATTGAAGAGAAAAAAGTAGATTTGGTTGCGTTATTGATTCCGCTATGTAAAAACTATGAGGAGGTGATGAATATAATGAATAAAATCGCATCCCCATTTACTCACACAAATAATACAACTGATACTACTGATGCTGTTTCGGCTGCTAATAACGACGAAGAACATACACCTGTTCGAGTTGAACCCGTTACACAAACTAACACTGCCGAATTACAAGAAGAACAAGATGAGGAACAAGAACAAATGACACAAAATACAAAAGCAAACTTAAACGGTCCAATCGTTCAAGTATATCACAAAGACGACGTAACAAAAGTGGTGCGTGTATTTGATAGTATTCTGGAAGCTACCCGAACATTCACGTATAAAAACAACACCCCATCATTTACCGCAATAAAAAAAGCACATCAACACAAAATATTGTATTTAGACCACAGATGGCATTTTATTTCCAATCGTAAAGAACCAAATTTACACCAGCCCAGAGATATTGGAGATACGGTAATCACCCGAGAACGATATCAAGGACAGGTTGTTATGCTAAATATGGATAACACAAAGATAATCAAAGTATTCAAATTAGCAAAGGACGCAGCCAAAGACATTTTGCAACACCCAACAGCCATGTCTTCTGCGATAAAATATTCAACACCGCTTGCCAATCATTATTGGATTCGGTGGGAAAATGTGGCGAAACCTCTTCAAGATGAATATTTGACATCAAACACACTTCCTGAAAAACCACGTAATATAAGAGGTATAAAAATCAACCAACACGACCCAGTAACAAACTCGATAGTAAAAACATTTGCATCGTATATTGATATTCAAAAAGAATTACGCATTTCACCTAGAAAAATCAAAGAAATCATTGAGACAAAAGAAAATTATCAGGGAAAATATATATTTACGATTGCATAAAAATCGGGGTATATAATACGATTTGGTAGGGTTGTTGTTGGTTGCGTATAATCATCATAGTATAATATACTATTATGACTACTTGATGGATTGGATGAAACGGTGCTTGAATAAAAAAAGATGAAACAAATGTTTTGAATTGATGTAACCGTGCCATTTGAAGCCTTTATTGATCTAAATGTTCAAGCGTGTAAAACACATCATAAAATCATCAGCCCTCCCAAAATCTTTTCTAGTATCAAAATATTTAATACTAAAATTATTATTGATATATTCTATGTATTCCTTTGGAAAAATGCTTAAATCTAAAAATTTATCAATGTAGTTAGGTTGTATATCTTCAATTACATAAATTCCATTTTTACTCAAATATTTATTCAAATACATGAATGAAAAAACTTGATGTTTGTCAGAATGGCTCCCGTCATCAATAATTATATCTAAACTATCATTAATATTTGACATTACCCTTTCTAAATCATTTGCGTTACTTTGATCTGCTTGAAAAGTAAAGATACGGTCTGTATTTAACTCATCGTGTTTATAAATATCTATTCCGTATATTTTGGAATTTGAGAAGTATTCGCACCAACATTTTAGACTATTGCCAGTTTTATAACCAGAGGCAATTACACCACCCATTTGACCATTTTCAATAGAGCCTATACCAATTTCTAACATTTTTTTTACATCATTTCGTCGGTCTTCAAACAGTTCAGTATATCCAGGTATATAATTATGACATCCGGAAGCAATATTTTTATCTAACTTATATTTTATTGAAATTTCGTTTAAAGACTGCATAATTTATATATGCATTTTATAAAATATATTATGATTTTTAACGCAAATAATTCTTTCTTGTATTACAAAGAAAATTTAGGTATAGTTAATGATTATTATCAAAATATAGTTAATTTAATACAAAAAATACTATACAACAATCCAGAATTACATATTAACATAATATTATGTCCTAACTACAACTATAATTTTAATAATACGAACAAAACAATATTAATAAATATAAATTATGAGCATACATTAGTCAAAATAGATGGTCGCGGTGTTTCGTGTGACACGCCTGTTGGGAACATTTCTTATGAATATAATAAAAAATATTATGTAAGAATATGTGATTATCATATTTTGAATATGTCAGATTTAATTATAGACTATAGTAATCCTAATATTTGTAATGTCAAAACTTGTCCGCAATATCATTCTTTCTCAAAAAAACATATTTACATTAGTTCGTCTATTTATCAACCTTTTTTTTCAAAAGAAAATAGAGATGTAACAACTTTGAGTACTTTTATTAACATAAATGAACCAAGAAGAAAATTGTTATTAGAAAACATAAATAACGAAAACATAAAACATCAAAATATCAATAACTGTTTTGGGGAAAATGAAATGGAATTTTTATTGAAAAATACAAAGATTATTATAAATATTCATCAAACACCGCATCATGATACTTTTGAAGAATTACGAGTATTACCTGCTCTAGAATGCGGTGTTATTGTTATAGCAGAAAAATCTCCACTATTTGAAACAATACCTTATCACGATTTAATAATTTGGACAAGTTACGACGATATAATAGAGAAAATAAAAGAAGTTATAATTAATTATGATTTTTATCATAATGAAATATTTTCAATTGAAAACATAGATAGACTTATTGCTCTAAAAAAAATAAATTATGATGTTTTACAAAATGCAATATCAGACATTGGGTCAAGTAACACGCCGAATATAGAATTATAGATATATATACCGGTGGTTTATTAGTCACAAAGTAACAGTTATCTAAAGACATTCAGAGGGCTCGCCACGAGACCGGGGCTTTGCGACCCAAAGGGTCGGCGTTTAGAATGTTGAACCCGCGAAGATTTATACCGCTGTAAATTATTTTTTGTTCTTGTTCTTGTTCTTCTTTTTATTATTAGAAGTCGTATTTGAAACCTTCTTTTCTTTGGTGGTCTCCATCTCCATCTCTTTTAATATATCTGGGTGAATATACGATTTCTCCTGT
>Ga0214919_10011468_pt1 | contig 11056 bp, 7 predicted proteins | sample LL1503_MetaG_FD_177994 | JGI IMG/M metagenome (GOLD analysis project Ga0214919, IMG submission 177994) | Freshwater microbial communities from Lake Lanier, Atlanta, Georgia, United States - LL-1503 | ecosystem: Environmental > Aquatic > Freshwater > Lake | place: USA: Georgia | collected 2015-03-15
CGCGGTGTGCGGCGTGGTCGCCATGGAAATGGAAACCGGCGAGGTCATGATCCTGCAGGGCAAGTCGACGATCCTCGCCACCGGCGGAGGCGGGCGCATTTATTCGGCCAGCACCAACGCCTTCATCAACACCGGCGACGGGATCGGCATGGCCGCCCGCGCGGGCATCCCGATGGAGGACATGGAGTTCTGGCAGTTCCACCCCACGGGTGTCGCTGGTGCAGGCGTGCTGATCACCGAAGGCGTGCGCGGCGAGGGCGGATACCTGCTGAACAAGGACGGCGAGCGTTTCATGGAGCGCTACGCGCCCAACGCCAAGGATCTCGCCAGCCGCGACGTCGTGTCGCGCGCGATGACCACCGAGATCAAGGAGGGGCGCGGGTGCGGCAAGGACGCCGATTACCTGCTGCTCAAGCTGGACCACCTCGGGCCGGACGTCATCAACCTGCGCCTCCCGGGGATTCGCGAAATCGCGATCAAGTTCGCCAACGTCGATCCGATCAAGGATCCCATTCCGGTGGTGCCTACCGTGCATTACCAGATGGGCGGCATCCCGACGAATTACCTGGGGCAGGTGGTCGTGCCGAAGAACGGCAATCCGGAAGTGCCCGTGCCCGGCCTGTTTGCGGTCGGCGAGTGCGCCTGCGTGTCCGTCCATGGCGCGAACCGCCTTGGCACGAACTCCCTGCTGGACCTCGTCGTGTTCGGCAAGGCCGGCGGAGAAAGCGCGGTGGCGGAAGTCCGCCGGCAGCCGCTGGCCCATCGCGACATGCCGAAAGACGCGGGGGACTACTCGCTCTCGCGCCTCGCGCGCCTCGATTCGGCGATGTCCGGCGAGCGGGTGTTCGACGTCGGCAACGACCTGCGCAAGTCGATGCAGGCCCATTGCGGTGTGTTCCGCTTCCCGGACATGCTCAAAGAAGGCGTAAGCAAGATGAAGGAAATCGCCGAGCGGGCGAGCCGTACCTACATCTCGGACAAGTCCAAGGTTTTCAATACGGCACGCATCGAAGCGCTGGAGCTCGACAACCTCGTTGAGACAGCCATGTCCACGGTGGTGTCGGCCGAGGCGAGGCAGGAGTCCCGCGGCGCGCAGGCGCGCGAGGACTTCCCGAACCGCGATGACAAGAACTGGATGAAGCACACGCTGTGGTTCAAGGAAGGCAACCGGCTCGACTACAAGCCCGTGCACCAGAAACCGCTTTCGGTCGAGGAATTCGAGCCGAAGGTCCGGGCGTACTAAAGGACGACAAGAACCATGCGATTCAGCATCTACCGCTACGATCCCGACAGGGATTCCGCCCCGCGCATGCAGGACTACGAGATTGCGCTGGAACCGACCGACCGCATGCTGCTTGATGCTCTGATGCGCATCAAGTCCGAGGATGACTCGGTGTCTTACCGGCGCTCGTGCCGAGAGGGCGTATGCGGTTCGGACGCGATGAACATCAACGGCAAGAACGGCCTCGCCTGCATCACCAAGCTCGCCGACCTCCCCGAGCACGTCACGCTGTGCCCGCTGCCCGGGCTGCCTGTGATCCGCGACCTGATCGTCGACATGACGCAGTTCTTCAAGCAGTACCACTCGGTGAAGCCGTACCTCATCAACAACGAGCCGGCCCCCGAGCGCGAAAGGCTGCAGTCCCCGGAGGACCGCGAGGAACTGAACGGCCTGTACGAGTGCATCCTGTGCGCGTGCTGCTCGACCGCCTGCCCGTCCTTCTGGTGGAACCCGGACAAGTTCGTCGGCCCCGCCGGCCTGCTGCAGGCCTACCGGTTCATCGCCGACACCCGCGACCAGGCCACCAGCGAGCGCCTGGACAACCTCGAAGATCCCTACCGGCTGTTTCGCTGCCACACCATCATGAACTGCGTCGACGTCTGCCCGAAGAACCTCAACCCCACTAGGGCGATCGGCAAGATCAAAGACATGATGGTCAAGCGGGCCGTCTGATCCGGCAAACGCGCCTTTGATGCCTTCCCTGCCCAGCACTGTCGCGCAGCACCGGCTCAAATGGAAGTGCCGGCGCGGCCTGCTCGAGCTGGACATCGTGCTGGAGCGCTTCCTGCAACACAAGGCCGCTAGCCTTGACGAAAAGTCGCTGGACCTGCTGAACGAGCTGCTCGATTACGAGGACAACGATCTGTGGGACATCGTGAACGGCCGCAGCGAGGACTACCCGCCCCGCCACAAGGCCCTGGTAGACGTGCTGCGCCAGAGTTGAAGGCGGCTGAACTGCGGTTGTACTGCCACACCTGAACTGGAGAATCCCATGGACAAGAAAGCCACTCTGACCCTAGCCGATGGAAAATCGCTGGATTTTCCCGTCCTTTCCGGATCCATCGGGCCGGAAGTCATCGACATCCGCACGCTCTACGGCAAGTCCGGGATGTTCACCTACGATCCGGGCTTCCTGTCGACCGCGAGCTGTAATTCGAGCATCACTTATATCGACGGCGATGCCGGGGTGCTGCTGTACCGGGGCTACCCGATCGAGCAACTCGCGCAGCAGTGCGACTTCCTGGAGACCTGCTACCTGCTGCTGGACGGGGAACTGCCCGATGTTGCGCAGAAGAAGACGTTCGTCGACACGGTCACGAAGCACACGATGGTCCACGACCAGCTCAGCCGCTTCTTCACCGGGTTCCGACGCGACGCGCACCCGATGGCGGTGCTCGTGGGCGTGGTCGGCGCGCTGTCGGCGTTCTACCATGACTCGCTCGATATCGCGAACCCGGAGCACCGCAAGATCTCCGCGTTCCGCCTGATCGCGAAGCTCCCCACCATCGTCGCGATGGCCTACAAGTACAACATCGGCCAGCCGTTCGTTTATCCGCGCAACGACCTGTCCTATTCGGCGAACTTCATGCGCATGATGTTCGCCGTGCCCGCGGAGGAGTACAAGGTCAACCCGGTGCTGGTCCGCGCATTGGACCGGATCCTGATCCTGCACGCCGACCACGAGCAGAACGCCTCCACCTCGACGGTGCGCCTGTCGGGCTCGTCGGGCGCGAATCCGTTCGCGTGCATCGCGGCCGGCATCGCCTGCCTCTGGGGCCCGGCCCACGGCGGCGCCAACGAGGCGGCGCTCAACATGCTCGAGGAGATCGGCGACGCGTCCAAGATCCCCGAATTCATCAAGCAGGTGAAAGACAAGAACTCAGGCTCCAAGCTGATGGGTTTCGGCCACCGCGTCTACAAGAACTACGACCCGCGCGCCAAGCTCATGCGCGAGACCTGCTATGAGGTGCTGAACGAGCTGGGCCTGGAAAACGACCGCCTGTTCAAGCTCGCCATGGCGCTGGAGAAGGTCGCGCTCGAGGACGACTACTTCGTCAGCCGCAAGCTCTACCCGAACGTCGATTTCTACTCCGGCATCGTGCAGCGCGCGCTCGGCATCCCGGTCTCGATGTTCACCTGCATCTTCTCGCTCGCCCGCACGGTCGGCTGGATCGCGCAGTGGAACGAGATGATCTCCGACCCCGAGCAGAAGATCGGCCGTCCGCGCCAGTTGTACAAAGGCGCGGCCCGCCGCGAAGTGCAGCCCATCGACAAGCGCTAAGAAGGGGATCCTGCCATGATGAAGCAGCTCGCCGGCAACTCGTACCTCTTCGGCGGCAATGCGCCGTTCGTCGAGGAGCTGTACGAGCAGTACCTCGTCAATCCCGGCGCGGTGCCCGAGGGCTGGCGCGAGTACTTCGACCAGATGCAGCTGATGCCCGGCGCGCAGGGCAACGGCGGCAAGGATGTGGCGCACGCCCCGGTGGTCGAGTCGTTCGTGCAGCGCGCTAAGGCCGGCCAGCTCGGCGGCGGGGCGCGTGCGCAGGTGCAGCTGGCCACGCACGAGAAGCTCCAGGTAGCCGCGCTGCTGCTCGTCACTTCATACAGGATTTCGGGCTCCCGCTGGTCGAACCTCGACCCGCTCAAGCGTATGCCTCGCCCGCCCGCACCCGAGCTCGAGTCGGCCTATTACGACCTGACCGAGGCCGACCTCGACACGGAGGTCAATGCGGGTTCGTTCATCAGTCTCGAGCGGGTCACGTTGCGCACGCTGGTCCAGGCGCTGCGCGACACGTATTGCCGCAATATCGGATTTGAGTACATGTTCATCAGCGAGCGCGCACAGCGCCTGTGGATCCAGGAGCGCATCGAGCCGGTGCGGGCCACGCCGAAATTCGACGCCACCTACCAGCGCCGCATCCTGCAGAAGCTCACCGAGGCCGAGACCCTCGAGAAATACCTGCATACCCGTTACGTCGGGCAGAAGCGCTTCTCGCTTGAAGGTGGCGAGAGCCTTATCCCGATGGTTGACGAGTTGATCCAGCGCGCCGGAGGCAGCGGTGTACAGGAAATCGTCATCGGCATGGCCCACCGCGGCCGCCTCAACGTGCTGGTGAACGTCCTTGGCAAGATGCCCGAGGAGCTTTTCTCTGAATTCGAAGGCAAGCACCAGAGCGATTTCTCCTTTTCGGGCGACGTGAAGTACCACAAGGGATTCTCGTCAGATATTACGACCCCGGGCGGCCCGGTACACATCAGCGCGGCGTTCAACCCGTCCCACCTCGAAATCGTCAACCCGGTGGTCGAGGGTTCGGTGCGCGCGCGCCAGCGGCGTCGCGACGACAAGACCGGCGACCAGGTGCTGCCGATCCTGATTCACGGCGACGCGGCGTTCGCAGGGCAGGGTGTCGTCATGGAGACGCTAAACCTTTCCGGGACGCGCGGCTACGGCACGGGCGGCACGGTGCACATTGTCGTGAACAACCAGATCGGCTTCACGACCTCGGACCCGCGTGATGCGCGTTCCACGATCTATTGCACAGATGTCGCGAAGATGGTCGAGGCACCGATCTTCCACGTCAATGCCGACGACCCGGAGGCGGTGCAATATGTGACCCAGCTCGCGCTCGACTTCCGCAAGCAGTTCAAGAAGGATGTCGTGATTGACATGGTCTGCTTCAGGAAGCTCGGCCACAACGAGCAGGACGAGCCGTTCATCACCCAGCCGCTGATGTACAAGAAGATCATCCAGCACCCGGGCACCCGCAAGCTGTATGCGGACAAGCTGGTCACGCAGGGCGTGATCAAGCCCGAGGAGCCGGACGAGATCATCAAGCAGTTCCGCGCCGACCTCGATGCCGGCAAGCACACGTCCAACCCGGTGCTGTCGAACTTCAAGAGCAAGTTCGCAGTCGACTGGACGTCCTTCGTCGGCGCAAAGTGGACCGATGCCGCCGACACACACGTGCCGCTCGCGCAACTGCAGAGGCTGTCCGAGGCGCTGACCACGCTGCCGGAAGGGTTCAAGGTGCACCCCACCGTGGGACGCCTGCTCGAGGCCCGCAAGCAGATGGGCGAGGGCAAGCTGCCGGTCGACTGGGGCATGGCCGAGACGCTTTCGTACGCCTCCCTCGTGGCCAACGGCTACAACGTTCGGCTTTCCGGGCAGGACGCTGGTCGCGGTACCTTTGCGCACCGCCACTCGGTGCTGCACGACCAGGACCGCGAACGCTGGGATTCCGGCATCCATATCCCGCTCAACAATATCTCCAAGGACCAGGGCGATTTCGTGGTCATCGATTCGGTCCTTTCCGAGGAGGCCGTGCTGGGTTTCGAGTACGGCTATTCGACCGCCGAGCCGAACGAGCTGGTGATCTGGGAGGCGCAGTTTGGCGACTTCGCCAACGGCGCGCAGGTGGTCATCGACCAGTTCATCTCCTCCGGTGAGGCGAAATGGGGGCGAGTCTGCGGCCTGGTAATGCTGCTGCCTCATGGCTACGAAGGGCAGGGCCCCGAGCACTCGTCGGCACGACTCGAGCGCTACCTGCAGCTGTGCGCCGAGCACAACATGCAGGTGGTGGTGCCGTCCAATGCGGCGCAGATTTTTCACCTGCTGCGCCGCCAGATGCTGCGCCCGTTCAGGAAGCCGCTGATTGTGATGACGCCGAAGTCGCTGCTTCGCAAGAAGGATGCCGCGTCGCCGCTGAAAGACCTCGCAAAGGGTACTTTCCAGACCGTGATCCCTGAAATCGATGCGCTGGACCCGAAGGCGGTCACGCGCATCATCGCGTGCTGTGGCAAGGTGTACTACGACGTGCTTTCGGCCAGGCGCGAACGGCGTCACGACAACGTCGCGGTCATCCGGGTCGAGCAGCTCTATCCGTTCCCGCACAAGCCGTTTGCGGCGGAGATGAAGAAGTACCCGAATGCCCATGAGGTGGTGTGGTGCCAGGAAGAGCCGCAGAACCAGGGCGCGTGGTACCAGATCGGCCATTACCTGACAGAGAACATGCGTTCCGACCAGAAGCTCCACTACGCGGGCCGTCCCGCGTCTGCGGCGCCGGCCGGCGGCTACCTCTCCAAGCACAACGAGCGGCAGAAAGCGCTCGTGGACCAGGCTTTCGGGAAATACAAATAGCGTAGAAGAGCAGCAGCAGCCCGGCGCGTTACGCGCCTGTTTTTTCGATAACCCGAGGCGAGGCTGAGCCGGACCCGGGGAAAAACGGAACGGGGAACCCCATGATCGTAGAAGTCAAAGTACCGCAGCTGTCCGAGTCGGTGTCCGAAGCCACTCTCCTGTCGTGGCACAAGAAAGTCGGCGAGGCCGTCACCCGCGACGAGAACCTGATCGACATCGAGACGGACAAGGTCGTGATGGAACTGCCCGCGCCGGTGTCCGGCGTGCTGGTGAAGATCGTCAAGGCCGAAAAAGGCCTGGTCGGATCCGGCGAGGTGATCGCGCAGATCGATACCGAAGCCAAGGCCACGGTTGAATCCGCGGCGCCCAAGGCGGCTGCGCCTGCGGTTCCCGCAGCGCCCGCATCCGCACCTGCGCCTGCCGCTACCGTATCCGGCGCGCCGGTGATGCCTGCTGCGCAAAAGATCGCGGCCGAGAAGGGGATCGCCACGTCCACCATTGCCGGCACCGGCCGTGACGGCCGCGTGACCAAGGGCGATGTCCTGCAGGCCGCCGCTGCGCCTGCACCCGCGCCTGCGGCGCGCACGGCGGCGGCCCTGCCGCAACCGGCTTCTCCCGTGAACATCGATGCCATGCTGGGCAGCCGGCCCGAGCAGCGCGTCCCGATGTCGCGCCTGCGCGCCCGCATTGCCGAGCGCCTTGTCCAGTCCCAGTCCACCGCCGCCATCCTCACGACCTTCAACGAGGTCAACATGCAGCCGGTGATGGACATGCGCAAGAAGTACCAGGAGCGCTTCGAGAAGGAGCACGGCACGAAGCTCGGCTTCATGTCCTTTTTCGTAAAGGCCGTGGTTGCTGCACTGAAGAAGTACCCGGTCGTGAACGCGTCGGTGGATGGCAACGATATCGTCTATCACGGCTACTTCGACATCGGCATCGCAGTCGGCAGCCCGCGTGGCCTCGTCGTGCCCATCCTGCGTGACTGTGACCAGCTCAGTTTCGCCGGGATCGAGAAAAAGATCGCGGAGTTCGGCAAGAAGGCCGGCGACGGAAAACTGACGATCGAAGACCTCACGGGCGGCACTTTCTCGATTTCCAACGGCGGGACATTCGGCTCGATGCTGTCGACCCCGATCATCAACCCGCCGCAATCGGCGATCCTGGGCGTGCATGCGACCAAGGACCGCGCGGTGGTGGAGAACGGCCAGGTCGTCGTGCGGCCGATGAACTATTTCGCCTTGTCCTACGACCATCGCATCATCGACGGCCGTGAAGCCGTGTTGTTCCTGGTCGCGGTCAAGGAGTCCCTCGAGGACCCGGCCCGCCTGCTGATCGAGGTCTGACATGGCCCAATCCTTCGACGTGGTGGTGATCGGGTCGGGGCCCGCGGGCTACATCGCCGCAATCCGCGCGGCGCAGCTGGGCATGTCCACGGCTTGCGTGGAAGACTGGAAGTCTCCCAAGGGGGAGCTTCGCCTCGGCGGGACGTGCCTCAACGTAGGCTGCATCCCGTCCAAGGCGCTGCTCGAATCTTCCGAAAACTACGAGCGCGTCACGGAAAAGTTCAAGGCCCACGGTATCACTGCCACCGGCGTGAAGCTCGACCTCGCGACGCTTCTGGATCGGAAGGAAAGCATCGTCGCCAAGATGACCTCCGGCATTGCCGGCCTGTTCAAGAAGAACAAGGTCACCTGGCTGCAGGGACGCGGCAAGCTCGCCGGGAGTGGTGCAGAGGGCTGGCAGGTCGAGGTCGATGGCGCCAAGGGCAAGGAGGCCGTTTCTGCCAAGCATGTCATCGTCGCCACAGGCTCGAAGGCGCGGCACCTGCCGGATCTGCCTGTGGACAATGTCCTCGTGTGCGACAACGAAGGCGCATTGTCCTTCGACGCGATTCCCCCGAGGCTCGGCGTGATCGGCGCCGGCGTGATCGGTCTGGAACTGGGCAGCGTGTGGCGCCGGCTTGGGTCCAAGGTCCGGATCATCGAGGCGCTGCCGGCCTTTCTCGGCGCGGCCGACGAATCCATTGCGGCGGAAGCCTTGAGGATCTTCACCAAGGCGCAGGGGCTCGACATCGAGCTCGGCATCAAGATCCAGTCGGTGAAGAAGGGCAAGAAGGACGTGACGGTCGAGTACACGGCGGCCGACGGCTCGGCGAAGAAGCTCGAGTGCGACAAGCTGATCGTGTCCATCGGTCGCGTGCCCAACACCGACGGCCTGGGCGCCGAGGGCGTCGGCCTCAAGGTCGACGGACGTGGCTTCATCGAGGTCGATGGCCATTGTCGTACCAACCTGGCCAATGTCTGGGCGATCGGCGACGTGGTGCGCGGCCCGATGCTCGCGCACAAGGGCGAGGAAGAGGGCGTGATGGTTGCAGAGATCATCGGCGGGCAGAAGGGCCATGTGAACTACGACACCATCCCCTGGGTGATCTACACGGCCCCGGAAATCGCCTGGGTGGGCAAGACCGAGCAGCAGCTCAAGGCCGAGGGCGTGCCATACAAGACGGGCAAGTTTCCCTTCGCCTACAACGGCCGCGCGCTGGGGCGAGACGAGCCCGAGGGATTCATCAAGATGCTGGCGCACGCGGAAACCGACCGTATCCTCGGCGTGCACGTGATCGGCGGGCAGGCTTCCGAGCTCATCGCCGAGGCCGTGGTCGCGATGGAGTTCTCCGCATCGGCTGAGGACATCGCGCGGATCTGCCATGCGCATCCTTCGATGTCCGAGGTCATGCACGAGGCAGCGCTCGCGGTCGACAAGCGTTCGCTGAACAGCTAGCCCGGGTTGAAAGTGCCGAAGTTGCAGGGAGCGCGGCTGGATGCGTGACAGCGCGCTCGACGGTGACCCCGAATCGCAGGACCGGGATGCCTCTGCGCGCCTCGATGTCGTCGCCCTCTACCAGCAGAGCCTCGCGAAGCGCGGCTTCGTGTCGGATGCCGCGCAGTGGCGTGCCGTTGAGCGGCTGCAGCGGCTCTACGACGAGTGGACTGCCTACAAGGCGCGCCGCAACTCCGCGCTGAAGCGCATGCTGGTCAAGCCGGCTCTGCCCCGCGGGGTGTTCCTCTGGGGCGGCGTGGGGCGCGGGAAGAGCTTCCTGATGGATTCCTTCTACCTGTGCGTGCCGCTGGTGAGGAAGCGCCGGGTGCACTTCCACCATTTCATGCGTGAGATCCATCGTGAGTTGCACGAGGCCAAGGGCATGCCCGACCCGATCGCGGTGGTCGCAGCCCGCACGGCCAAGCGCTATCGCCTGATCTGCTTCGACGAGTTCCACGTCTCGGACATTGCGGATGCCATGATCCTCGGGCGGTTCCTCGACCAGGTCATGGAGCGGGGCGTGGTGTTCTGCATGACGAGCAATTACGCGCCCGACCAGCTCTATCCCGATGGGCTGCAGCGCGAGCGCTTCCTGCCGACCATCGAACTGATCAAGAGCCGGATGGACGCGCTGGAGGTCGACGCCGGCAATGATTACCGCCGGCGAGCCCTCGAGCAGGTGCGGGTCTACCACACCCCGCTTGGCCCGGCCGCCGAGGCGGCGCTGGAGGAGATCTTCGCGAGCCTCAGGGACGTCGAGGAAGAAACCCATCCGCTCGACGTCGAAGGGCGGCAAATCCGCTATCGCAAGCGTGCCGGCGGCGTGGTCTGGTTCGACTTCGACGTGCTGTGCGGCGGGGCGCGGTCGTATACGGACTACGTAGACCTTACCAAGCGGTTCCACACGGTGATCCTTTCGGGCATTCCCCGGATCTCGGCAAAGAACGCCGACTCGGCTCGCCGGCTCACCTGGCTGGTGGATGTCTTCTACGACGAGCGCATCAAGCTGATCTGCTCGGCGGAAACCGTCCCCGAGGCGTTGTACGCAGACGGCGCGAAAGGGGAGACTGCGAGCGTGGAGTTTTCAAGGACCGTCAGCCGGCTGACGGAGATGCAATCGATTGACTACAGGCAGGCCGACCGGCCCAAGCACTAGAACCCGAGCGAGGAGACGCAATTGGACAAGTTCAAGGCATACAAGATCACCGAAGTCGACAAGAAGGCCAGCGCAGCATTCGTGGATTTCACGCTGGACCAGCTCGACCCGGGCGAGGTGGTGGTTCGTGTCGCGTATTCGGACGTCAACTTCAAGGACGCGCTCGCGGCCACGGGCAAGGGGCGCATCCTGCTGCGGCCGGAGTGCATCGGCGGGATCGACCTTTCCGGCACCGTGGTTTCGTCGACCGATGCGCGGTTCGCCAAAGGCGACGCGGTCCTCGCGACGGGATTCGACCTCGGGGTGAAGCATCACGGCGGCTACGCCGAATATGCGCGGGTGCCGGCCGACTGGCTGGTGAAGGTGCCGCAGGGCATGACGCTCTTTGACGCGATGGCGTTCGGTACCGCCGGGTTCACCGCGGGCCTGGGGATTGTCAGGATGGAGCAGAACGGGCTGAAGCCCGCGAACGGGCCCGTGATCGTCAACGGCGCGACCGGCGGGGTGGGCTCGGTGGCCATCGACGCGCTTTCGCGGCTGGGCTACCACGTCGTCGCGCTGACGGGCAAGGAAGCCGAGGCCGACTACCTCAAGAAGCTGGGCGCGAAAGAGGTGATCCTGCGCCAGAGCATCGACCTGACCAAGATCCGGCCGTTGGACCGCG
>Ga0214919_10011469_pt1 | contig 11056 bp, 7 predicted proteins | sample LL1503_MetaG_FD_177994 | JGI IMG/M metagenome (GOLD analysis project Ga0214919, IMG submission 177994) | Freshwater microbial communities from Lake Lanier, Atlanta, Georgia, United States - LL-1503 | ecosystem: Environmental > Aquatic > Freshwater > Lake | place: USA: Georgia | collected 2015-03-15
TCTGTAGCTGCGTTAGCTGCATCTGTAGCTTCGTTAGCTGCATCTGTAGCTGCATCAACTGATGAGTTAACAACAGAAGCTGTAGCTGAAACTGCAACCTGACCTGCAGCTGCAAGTGAAGTTCCACCTGTTGCTGAGATCTTTACATCACCCTGAGCTGGCATGTAGACAACGTATGTCTTTGCACCAGCAGTTGCATCAGTACCTGCAGCAGATGCTGTGATAACTGATACTGCAGTTAATGTATCGCTTGATGAACCGAATGCCTGGTTAGCAGTGATACCACCAGCAGCAAGGAGGTTCGCGAATGTCTGACCCTGAAGAGTCTTGCCATCCTTATCAAGAACGGTCACTGTGATCAGTGCCTTTTCGAATGGTGCATATGTAGCCTTATCGAATGCAAGCTTAACTGTTGTTGGAGCTGCATTTGAAACGGTAACAGAAACTTCATTCGAGGTAGCTGCTGAATCCGCTGCGGCGTATGTTCCATCGAGATCAAGTGACTCATCTACAACCTTGAACTTAGCAGTGCCAGTTGCAATCGTTGTGATTGGGCAGAAATGTGTTGCATAAGTTGAGTTATATGAACACGCTACTGGAGCAGTCGCTGATCCACCGATTAGTGCATCTGCAGCTGCAGAGGCAACAATGTAAAGCTGACCTGTCCAAGCAGTTCCGTTTGCATCAACTGCAGTAGCTGCGACAGCGGATGCGTTAGCACCAACTGCTAGTACTGGGTTGTAAACAGAAGCTGTGATTGTCTTAGGTGACTTTGCATAGAATGTAACAGTCTTAGGTGCGAAGGTTGCAGTTGTAGTAGAAACGTTAATTGTTGCTACTCCAGCTGTTCCGTTTGAACGAACATAGATATCAGTATCTCCGTCGCCCTTTATTACTAAGCTTGTTCCACATACTGGTGAACCATCATCAGTACAAATCAAACCTGCTGAACCTGTAAGTGTTGCAGTAATTGATTCAGGAGCAGCTCCGCCAGCGGCGTTATACGTCTTAACGTTGATAGTCGCACGCGCTGTTGTCGAAGCTGTAGCTACGGAAGCAATAACCGCATCTGATGTAGCACCTGTAGCTGTCCCAATGTAAGCGGTTGAAAGTGCAGGTGAAACTGTTGTTGATGCAGTTGCAAGTTCCGCTACAGTAATTGAGACATCCTGTGACGTTGTTGAAGCAGTTGTAACTGTTCCATTAGCGCTGTAGGTCTTGACAATCACTGTGTATGTGTAGACACCCTTTGTTGGAGCTGTAATTGAATCCAACTGAAGGTAGAACTTGGCTCCATAATAACCAGCAACAGAGCGGGTAATCAAGAAGCCGTTTGTAGCGTAGGTTGCTCCCACTGTTACAGATTCTCCTAGCCCAGCATACTTGTTTGCGCCAGCAACCTGTGTGATGTTTCCGGCGCTTACGCCACCAGATGCATACTTGTAGATGGTCTGACCTGAGGCTGTATTTGTTTCAATAACTCCAAGGTGGGCAGCCTGTGTTGATACTGCATCACTTGGGATTGACTTCTGAACAAACTGAACCGTTACTGAATCTCCAACTGGAGTATCAATAAGTCCTGATACGGTAAGAAGAGCTGCAGTAGTTGTATCTGCAACAGTCTGTGTTGTGGTTCCATTCTGTACCAACGTTAAGTTGGCACTTGAAACTACTGCCTGTGATGGTGCAACAGAGAGAACTCCGAGGCCCAACGCAGCAACAGCTACAAGCGCGATGCGCTTGAATGTTGTCTTTGTAGACATTTGTTTCCTTTCGATAGTCGATCTACGGAATTTCCGTAGGTCGGCTTGGAATTAGTTTCCTAACTCCTCTCGATTCATCGCACGTGCTGATGAATCAAATTCTCCACCGTGTATCCGGACGCGGTGAAGAAACTTATTTAATTATGCTCCCGGTACTAATACCGCCTGAGCTAAAATTTGGGTCTTGCTCGCGTTGAGCAAGAGACGAGACGTGATCGTCTTAGGTGTGCCAACAAGGTCGTACCCGCGGTCGCCCACGGGGATTACGAACTCTAAAGTTGGGGTAGAGACTAGGGAAATTGTAACGGTCATAAGGTACTGGCCATTGGACATACGCTCAAATTCCACGCTCGTGGCGTCAGCGTTAGCTACCGCCCAAGAGCCCTTCATTCCGAGTGCTACGTAACTGACCTCATACTTTGTGCCGTTGCCATCGACTGTGATGATCTGATCGATCATCACATTTGGTCCACCCCCAGATGTGATGGCCTGGGTGGCCAAAATTGTGCCTTCTTCGGTTGCAATCGGAGTATTGCGGTTTACGCGGATCTTTCCAATTGGACCGTTTTCACCTGCGACGGTGAATCCTGTTGGGACGCCTTCGTCATCAAGGCCAGGCCAGTAGGCCTTCGCGCTCTTGACGTATACGCCAGAAACCATGGTTGATGACTTCTTAGCTGGCATCGATAGAGAAGGAGCGGGTGATGGTGAATCAGTGGACGCAGATCCAGCTGTAGCACCCGAAGAATCATTGGTTGAGACCGTTGGAAGAGCGCCTTCGCGGCCAGTCATTGAGTTAAAGCCAAGGAAGGCTGTTACTACCAATAGTAAGGAGAGAGCAACTTTGGAAGACTTAGCTGCGAGCTCAGCTGCCTTCTTATAGGTGGTTGAAAGCATGTCGAGAGCTGTAAGACCACGCTCTTCATCGATAACAAGCTCTGAAAGAACGCGGCGAAGGGATGTGCGAGCGCGAGAAACAGTGTGGCGCACTGCAGATTCCTTGATTCCAAGCTCTGCTGCGATCTCTGAAGTTGAACGACCTTCCATCTCCCACATAACGAGCGCTGCGCGCTCAGCCGGAGAAAGTAGAGCCAAAGCTTGACGAATGATTGCTGCATCTTCTGCCTGTGTAAGAACCTCTGAGTGATCACCATTTACCTGCCATGCTGCTTCAACTTCAGCTTGGGCATCGTCGATAACAACAAGGTTTGGACGGCGCCCTTCCATGCGGAAGTAGTCAATGCAGAGGTTTTCGATGGTGCGGTGAAGGTATGAGAGTGCGTGCTCTTGAGATTCAAGCTCAGGGGCTGCAAGCATGAACTTAATGAGTGAGTCTTGTGTGATTTCTTCAGCCTTAGCTGAGTCCTTCAATACGCGATTGGCATGCGAGAGAAGCTCTGAACGGTGCTCAGTGTAAAAAGCCCCCAATTCAGCAACTGTCCATACGCTAAGTGCCACTTTATTGATCCTTTATTAACCGGTTTTGGTCTTACAGAGCCAACCGTCGCTGCCTCTATTCACTACTACGAATCACAGTCTAGTTTGTAGCGGGAAGAGGACAAAACGGACAAATTGACTAGAGGCCCATCAAGTGCGCCTGCCGGTCGAAATCTGGAACTGCCTTCCTCACCTCTTCAAATGTTCCGGTTGCTACCAGTTCACCCGAATCCATATAGCAAATCATGTCCGCTTCGCGCACAGTCGAAAGCCTATGCGCTATCAAAATTACAGTGACGCTTCCACGCATTCTCTGGATTGCGTCAGTGACGCTGGCCTCTGTCTCGCCATCCAGCGAACTAGTGGCCTCATCTAAGATCAGAAGAAGTGGCTTTGTAAACATCGCACGTGCTATGCCAAGTCGTTGGCGCTGTCCTCCACTTAACTTAGCACCTCGATCCCCAACTGGTGATTCTGGGCCTAAATCAAGACTTGCAACAAAATTAGTCATCTGTGCTATCTCCAACGCGGAATTCACCAAGTTGAGATCTGAACTTCTAACAGGAAAGCCCATGCATACATTTGAGTGAATCGTGCCATTGGAGACCATTACATCCTGGGGCACGTAGCCTATGGCTCCAGGCCATGTTGAAATGGCTTCAAGTGGAATTTTGCCACTAACTGAAATCGAACCTTTTTGAGGAGTTAAAACCCCCAACAATAAATCAACAAGTGTAGTTTTTCCAGCACCCGAACTGCCCACTATCGCTATTACTTTGCCTTGGTCTATATCCAAATTGAGATTTTGAACAGCTGGAATACTCTTCCCTGGATAGGTGAAAGATAAATCTCGAATTTCAACTCTGGCTTCGAAACCCTGGTGTTCTGTCTGAACTTCGTCGCTAACGTCATCGTTTGGTTCAACCATCGACAATTCCTCATATAGTAAAAGCGTCGGCTCTGAAGAACCAAGATTTCCTCGAATTACTAGTGCTCCCTGTTGCATTCTGAGGACTGCTGGAGCTATTCGGGTACTGGCTGCTAAGAAAACTGAAAGAACCGCAATTGCGTGAGCAGCGTCATTCGTTAAGAATTGCACGGCAGAAATAAGCAAGGAGCCAATCACCAGTGTTAGTTCGATGACATATTTGCTGATATTGGGCATGAATGCACTTTCAGCTAAAGTATTTGATTGCTTCACGCGAATACTCCCAAGTTCCCTCGCGTAATAACTTCGCCTATTCCTTACTACAAGTTCTCTGTAAGAATTCAAGACTTCCAGAGTTTTTTCAGAGTTTTCAATGCCGAGTAATGCCTGAGTTGCACCTAGTCGTTGTGAACGAATTGCAAGCAGTCTGTACATTGAAATGGCCACCACCGCAAACAGGAAAAAAGTACTAAAAGCGATTGTTGGATCAACAATAAACAGACCTGCAGCCAGAATTATCAATAGTGAACCGTCGGAGCAGAGTTGTACCGAGGTATTTAGAATTCCCATCGTGACAGAATCAACTCCGGTTGTTATTGAATACAACGTTTCCTGCATTGATCTTGCCTGAAGTCTCGTTAGAGGCTGAGATAACAATTTCGAAACCAATTTAGATGAAACAAGAGCCCCTCGGAGACTTAAGAAGAAAGTTATTCGCCTTAAGAAATATACCGAGACAATAGTCTTTACAATTAAGACAAATGCAGCCAAAAGGCCCAGATACATTGCCTGCTGCTGCAATGGTAAATCTTCTAATCTTAAGAGTTCAAGAATTCTTCCTACACGGTTTCCCGGTAGCTTGGAACTAACGCCCGTAATCGCCAGAGAACCCAAAACCCCTACCAGGGCCACACCCAGAAGGTCTAAGAGTCCCAGCATTATTTGAACCAGAACGATTAGTAAAATTCGGTTTCGCTCTCGCTTGCTTAAAACACGCGCACATCGAGCGATGGTTGAATTCTTCAGGTAATGAGAAAATGACTTGAGCACCGAACTACAATACATCTATTCATTACATATAGGTTAGGAAAAGCTAAATGTCAGAGATCAAGGCTGGGATTTGCATACTATCCGGAATCTATCCACCTGATACCGGAGGACCATCCAATTTTGCAATCACTTTTTCTCAGTTTGCCACTAAGAATAGTTACGGGGTGACTGTGTATTCATACACAGATGGAGAAAGTAGAAGCCATTCGTGTGATTTGGTTGCTACGACACTTATTTCTAGAAGACTTTGGCTTCCATTGCGCTATTTCAGAATGATTTTGCAGATTCAAGCGGCTTCAAGAAAGGGACTGAAAATTCTTGCTAATGGTTGTTTTGTTGAACTAGCTATTGCGACCTTAGCAACACGACTGGACTACGTAACAAAAGTCCCCGGAGATATCGTTTGGGAACGTGCACGAAATCTCGGGAAAACAGATCTCTCGATTGAAGAATTTCAATCTGCACCGCTTAAATTCAAAATGAGGATATTCAGATATTTATTTCATCGAGCACTCCGAAATTCAAAATGCGTAATTGTACCGTCGCGGCAACTAGCTGAATTTTGTCTCAGGTGGGGTGTTGAGCAGGAGAAAATTAAATTGATTCCAAATTCGATCTCGACTGAACTGTTTCAGCCGGAAAGAAGCCTGGATAAGAAATTTGACTTCGTTTGCGTTTCTAGACTTGTGCCATGGAAAGGGGTACGGGAAGTAGCTCAAGCTGCAATCGCACTGAATTGTTCACTTCTGATTATTGGAGATGGTCCTGAAAAGGAAAGTTTAGAAAAAATGACATTTGGTTACACTGATAAAATAAAATTCACAGGGTCTTTGGAGCAGAGTGAAATAATCACATACCTACAGGAAAGTCGAGTCTTTGTTTTAAACAGTTCATTTGAAGCGACATCTTATGCACTACTTGAAGCAATGGCAGTTGGTATTCCAGGGATTGCAAATTACAATACTGGTAGTGAAGAAATTATCACGAACAATGTTGATGGATTTCTATGTGGGGGGGATTCTGCTAAATCAGTTCATCAAGCCATGGAAATTGCACTTACCAATCCAAGTCTAATTACTGCAATGGGAATGCGGGCAAGAGAAAAAATCATAAGTGAATTTGACGTAGAGAGAAACTTTCGCAAGATACTGTCGGTTTTGCAATGAGAAGATTACGGATTGAACATGCACATCCCATAGTCCTGCATCCAGATATTCATCAACTTTCTGGCTCTTCAATGGAAGTTCTAGACCGATTTGAATATTATGCCAGTAATTTTATAGCGAATGGCGGAAAAGGGAAGTTAGTAATTTTTCTAAATTGCACAGAGGATGCATACCAACAATTGTTGGCGCGGAAATACTCTAAATTGCTAATTTTCCGAATAGGGGATTCTGGTACCTCAATTGCTATTTACGTTTTTAAGGCAATCCAAATCATTCATAAGCAGAAGCTACGTCCTAGCGTCTTGATTGCAGGCGATCTAAAGCGTGGGTTGATTGCAAGTATATTCCTAAAAGCATTATCTGGATTCCGGCTTAGGAATCAGGCTTCAATTCATGGAATTCCCTTTGGTTTCAGGCATGAGGAATCAAAAAAGATAATCCGTTTTATCCCCTGGGTATACTTACTAGTTTCGCTGCGTTTTGTAGACTCGATTAGGATTGTTTCAATGCACTTGCAGGAGTTAATGCAGGAATCTTTTAAAATCCGGGATTCCAAGTTATTTATGGCACCAATACCAGTGATCCGCAAGCCGTATCAACTTGATAAATCAAGTAAGCCAATAAATATTGGAATCGTCGGTCGATTGCATCCTGAGCGAGGGATTCCCGAACTACTTAGAATTCTGAATACTTGCCTTCGGAAATTTCCGGATACCAGAGTTACTTTTTTTGGTAGTGGTGAATTGTTCGGTTATATAGATGAATGGAGGCTCGAGAATAGCCAATTTCATAATATTGAGTTAAGAGGTCATGTGTCTCCCAATAAACTTCTTGAAGAATGGCCGCAAATCACACATCTCATTTCTGCCGCCCCGACTGAAGGCTACGGATTGACTGTCAGGGAGGCTTTGCTTTCTGGGAGCGTAGTAATTGCAAAAACAAATCGGGGCACACGTGAATTAAAAAACAGATTTGTTTCTGGGATCTACCTCTACAAAACAGAACAAGACGCGTGTGAAATGTTGATTCAAATTCTAAATCGGGTAGACGATTTTACGTATTGCAGTGATGCCCATCGCTTACAAGCAGAAATCGATACTTCCTCAATTAATCTGCTCACCAACTCTTGGATACATTAATTCCTATTAACCAACCGACCTTGCCCAGGTTCCCAAGAATGGGCGCACTTCTTTTCCGACAGACCAGTTGATGACCTCAGAAAGCCCTTGTTCAATTCTCACAGTTGGTCGCTTTCCAATTAAAGATTCTAAGTACGTGGTGTCTGCACTGGTAAAATCCACATCATTTGAGTTCATTGGCGATCTGATAATTGACACTTTTTTATCTAGTAAGTTCTCAATTTCGCCTATCATCATATTTAGTGATACCGCATTCCCGCCACCGATATTCACTACATCATGGAATCCTTTGTCGTGCAGAGCAAGCTCTTGAGCTAGTAATGTCGAGATATCAATCAGCTCACTTATAAATGTAAAATCGCGCTGCACATTACCGTCTCCAAATCTTTCAAATGAGAAGTCAGAGATTAAACTTGCAATCAATCTGAAATAGGCCATGTCCGGTCTTCCCCATGGTCCATAGGCGGTGAAAAACCTTAAACCTCGGGCTCTTGTATTTGAATCTCGAACTAGGGATTTCGCCAGAATTTCTCCAGCTAATTTTGTGGCACCGTAGTAACTTATCGGGATTAGATTTGACATACTTTCAGAAAATCTCTTGCTTTGGGGGTTGCCATAGACGCTTGAAGAAGAGGCGTACAGAAAATTAGGGATTTCATTATCTACGGTAGCGTGAAGAATGTTACTAAAACTAATTACATTTCTGCTTGTATACTTGTGGTACTCGGAAATTTTCAACCTTACACCAGGTTGTGCCGCGAGATGAATGACAATATCTGGCGATGATTTTTCAATCAACTTGGAAAGAGCGTTGGCATCCTCGAGTGAAAAATCGTGTATTTGTACGTTATATTTCGATAGCAAATGATTTGATCTGAGTTTCTTTAAATCTGGTGAGTAATAAGCATTAAAATCATCTACGGCAACAATTTGGTGGTCTTCTGCTGCCAAACTCTTGGCGAGGTGAAACCCAATAAATCCAGCAGCACCCGTAACCAAGAATTTCACTGATAACCTCGCTGAATACTGACTCTCACCTGTGCAATGCTACCCCTAGACATACAAGACTATTACTATTGGAACACGATGATTCCTTTTCCAGAGCAGCTAACGGCGGGGAAGTTGCGGAATCTTGTTGTTTTCAACTATGCCATGGATGTGAATGATCCGATTTTTTCTCACCAGGAGCAAGCGGTTCAAGCATTGTCCCCATTTTTTAAGAAAGTTCTTGTCTTTACAAATAGAGTGGGGACAACTTCTCAGCAGGAAAACGTAAGAATTATAGATTTGAGATGGAAGCCGAGTAGTCCGCTTCGGAATATCGCTAGGCTCGTAGTTAATGTGGTGCCAAGGTTAAGAAGAAGCCAGGTTATTTTCTCGCATATGACCGAGGTCCAATCTGCCGTCATCTCGCCGCTCACGAAATTTCTGGGTATCGACCACCATCTCTGGTATGCCCATAAATCCCTCTCACCGTACCTCAGATGGAATCAGTTCTGGGTTACGTCGATTTTGACATCAACATCTGGATCTTGTCCAATATCGGGTAAGAGAGTTTTTCCGATAGGTCAAGCTATTGATACCAACCAGTTTCCATTTTTACAGAAATCTGATCGCAGTTTAATCTGCGGGATTCACATCGGAAGATTTGATCCCTCCAAGAAAATCGAGGAAATAGTCGATTCGATTCAATTACTCAGAAACGAGGGGTACCCAGTATCAGTTATCCAGATAGGGGGTCCTTCTTCAAGCCAATTCCAAGACTACGAAGACAAAATTAAGGCTCTTTACGAACAGCAAATCAGCGAAAAATGGTTTCTGATTTCTCCATCAATCCCGAGAGCGCAGATAAACTCTGTGCTAGCAAATTTTGACTTCTTTATTCATGCATTCGAAGGCTCACTAGACAAAACACTCATCGAGGCTACTTTATCTGGAATTCCAGTGATTTCTACAAATTCGGAGTACTCATTAGATTTCGGTTCCTGGGCTGGAACAACCACACTCAATCTCGTCGACGAATATCTTGCACTTGTCAGTTTAAGTGATGCTGAGTTATCAAGGGAATTAGTGCGGAGGCACGAGGTCGCTGAATCAAAACACTCTCTGGGGCAATGGACGAATAGGCTTGTGAGTCATTTGTTACCCACCGAAAAACTGTAAGGTTTTCAGTGGATTGTGGCAGTATTGATACATGAAAGTACTTATCACTGGTGCAGCTGGATTCTTGGGCTCACATTTAACTAAGCGTTTCCTGTCAGAGGATCACGCTGTTATTGGAGTCGACGATTTGAGCACTGGATCAATTTCAAATTTGAAACCTCACTTGGATAATCCGGCTTTCAAATTTATTGAACATGACATTCGAATTCCTATAGATTTGGAATTCGATGCAGTCCTGAATTTCGCTTGCCCAGCAAGTCCTGTGCAATATCAAATTGACCCAGTAAGAACAATCGAGACAAATTTTTTGGGAGTAATAAATTTACTTCGTGCAGCTAGAGATCAGGGCGCATTGGTGCTTCAAGCTTCTACTAGCGAAGTTTACGGCGACCCACAAATCACACCGCAAAATGAATTATACTGGGGCCATGTAAATCCGATAGGAATCCGATCTTGCTACGATGAAGGCAAAAGGGCAGCCGAAACTCTTTGTTTCGATTATATGCGCCAATATAATGTTGATACAAGAGTTGTGAGAATTTTTAATACATACGGGCCAAGTATGGCTGTTGGGGATGGAAGAGTTGTTAGCAATTTTGTTGTGCAAGCACTAAAAGGAATTCCGCTTACTATTTATGGTGACGGATCGCAGACAAGATCTTTTTGTTACGTTGATGATTTGATTGAAGGTATTTATAGAGTCTTCTCACGAAAGGAGGGTCTAGATTCTCCTATAAACTTGGGCAACCCTGCAGAGTATTCAATGTTGGACCTCGCGGAAACCGTCAATCGAGTGGTTGGTTCTACAAGTCAAGTCGTGTTCGAGACTTTACCTCTCGACGATCCGAAACAGAGAAATCCGGATATTTCTAAAGCTAAATCCATTCTTGGCTGGTTTCCTGAGATTTCATTGGAAGAAGGAGTGTTTTCGACAGCGGAGTATTTCAGAAATGTGCTTAAGCTTTGAAACCGGTTCTCCATGTCATAACGACAATCGAGCGAGGTGGGGCGGAAAATCAGCTACTCACCCTCGTTAGGAGTCAAGTTGCATCCGGCCGTGAGGTTTTCGTCTTGCCTCTTAAAGGCAACTTAGATCTACAGAGCGAATTTGTGACTTCAGGGGCTCGCGTCGGAGGAGTGCTTCATAACCAACATTTTGTATTTCAAATTTTCCGTTTAACAAAATTTTTATTGCGCACTCCTTACCTCATTCATGCACATCTCCCGAGGGCGGAAATTCTCGTTGCATTAATACCCCTGAGGATAGATTTTGTTTTTTCCCGGCACAACGCCGAAGCTTTTTTCCCAGGTGGGGGGAGGCGCCTCTCTAAATATCTTTCAAGATTTGTTGCAGTTCGTGCCAAATCTGGAATAGCAATTTCGAATGCCGTAAAGAATTATCTGAATGTC
>Ga0214919_10011470_pt1 | contig 11055 bp, 11 predicted proteins | sample LL1503_MetaG_FD_177994 | JGI IMG/M metagenome (GOLD analysis project Ga0214919, IMG submission 177994) | Freshwater microbial communities from Lake Lanier, Atlanta, Georgia, United States - LL-1503 | ecosystem: Environmental > Aquatic > Freshwater > Lake | place: USA: Georgia | collected...
AGGGCACCTCAAGATCACAGGCCGGAATGCCTAAGAAGGTAAAGCTGGGGCCGTACAAATTGCCGTGATTGGTCATGCGCTCACTTTACGCTTACGACCCACAATCTGCCCAGTTATCACGATTGCTAAAGCTAGAAAAAACATCGCCGAACCAATCACGTTGGCTTGCGCTGGAATACCACGCGCTGCTGAGGTGTAAATGAACTTCGGGAAGGTATTTACGGTACCCGAATTAAAGTTCGTGATAATGAAATCATCAAAGGACAAACTAAATGCCAATAAAGCAGCGGCGGCAATTCCAGGGGCCACCAATGGCAGAGTTACGCGACGGAAAGTTTCGCGTTCGTTGGCGTAAAGATCCATCGCAGCTTGTTCAAGGCGCGGATCCAGACTGGCAATTCGAGCTTTTACGGTAACCACCACAAATGAAATACAGAACATAACGTGAGCAATCACGGTTGGCCAGAAACCCGGATTAATTTTAAACACTAGAAAGAGCGAGAGCAGTGATGCGCCCAAAACAATTTCGGGAGTTGCCATTGGCAAGAAGATTAACAAGTTCGAAGTTGAGCGACCTTTAAAGCTATACCGACCCAGTGCAAAAGCAATCATGGTGCCCAGAATTGTTGAGAAGGTAGTTGCTAAGAAACCAATCTTGATTGAGTTGGCCAAAGCAGTACAAACTTCAGGAGCGCCGCAAGGATTCTGCCAATTGCCCCAGGTGAAACCTTTCCAAATCAAATTACTTTTACCTGAATCATTAAATGAGAAAGCAAAAGTGTAGGCCACTGGAATAAAGAGATAGGTGAAAGCAAACACCGCATAGATGCGAATTAAGTTACGGCCAATCCAGCGCGAGACACGGGCACCAAGTGGAATCTGAGGAATGGTGGCATCTTTAATCTTGTTGCTCATACCAGCTCCTCGGTTCCGGCTTTGCGAACATAGACAGTCACCAGAATCAAAATAACCGCCATCAAAGTAAATGAGAGTGCTGCCGCGGTTGGGTAATCCACGATCTTGAAGTAACGAGATTCAATTACATTGCCGATCATCTTGGTATTTGGACTACCCAAGATCGCAGCATTCACATAGTCACCAGCTGCTGGGATAAAGGTGAGCAACGTGCCCGCAACTACGCCAGGCATCGAGAGCGGCAAAGTAACTTTGCGGAAAGTAGTAAATCCATTGGCATATAAATCGCCAGAAGCCTCAAGTGTGCGCGGGTCAATGCGATCGATCGATGCATAAAGTGGCAAAGTCATAAATGGCAGGAAGTTATAAGTCATGCCCATAACGACGGCAAAGGAAGTCGAAGTCAGAGTTGTGCTCTCGCTAATAATTCCTAAATTACGCAGAGTTGGAACTACGAAACCTTCTTCACCCAAGATCTGTTTCCAGGCAACGGTGCGAAGCAAGAAGGATGTGAAAAATGGGGCCACAACTAGCACCAACATAAAGTTCTTTAGTTTGCCGCCTTTGAAGGCAATGGCGTAAGCAAGTGGGTAGGCAATTGCTAGGGCCAGGATTGTTGCGATGATGGCATAAACAAAAGAGCGACCAAATTGTTCTTTATTCTCTAGGAAAGCATCAACATAATTTGAAAAGCGCAAAGTCTGTTCATATTGACCCGTATCTCCCCCACCTACTGGAGTCTGAGTAGAAGTTTGTGCCAAATTTATGATCGGCAAAATAAAGAAAGTAAAGAGGAACCCAAAACCCGGCAAGAGTAAAAGGTAAGGGGTGCGGATCTTGCGCATTACTTTTTTTACTCTTCGTCTAGTTCTTCGGGGTTAACTTCAGAACCAGCAGTTGCATCTTCATCGCCGCGCAGTCCGAAAGTAAAGATTGGCTCCCAGGAAATGTTGACAGCTTCGCCCTTGCTAAATGGTGCGACCCCATCGTCGTTTTGCTCAAAGACCATCAATTCTTGACCCCAAGGCATCTCAACTTGATACTGAGTTGATACGCCAATGTAGGAAACATCTTCGATGTGGCCACCAGTTAAAATATTTCCAGAAGTTGGTGTGCCTAAACGTGAGATGCGGAATTTTTCGGGGCGAATACCGGCATAAATAAACTGATCGTTTGCATGCGAGCGATTCTTCTGCAGCGAAATCTTTTGGCCAAAGAGATCGACGATATGTGAATCGCCGTCATTGTCGCTGATGGTGCCCTTAATCAAGTTTGATTGACCTAAGAAGTTAGCTACAAAGGCGGTCTTTGGATTGTCATAAAGATCAGCAGGTGAGCCCATTTGCTCGATCTGTCCTTCATTCATAACGGCGATCGTGTCAGCCATAGTCATAGCTTCTTCTTGATCGTGGGTTACATGCACGAAAGTTAAACCAACTTCTTTCTGAATCCACTTAAGTTCAATTTGCATCTGGCGACGAAGTTTTAGATCAAGTGCGCCAAGAGGTTCATCGAGCAGAAGTAAAGCCGGGCGGTTAACAATTGCACGAGCAAGTGCAATGCGTTGCTGTTGACCACCAGATAATTGGGTTGGTTTGCGTTGTGCCAAGTGTGGCAACTCAACTAAATCAAGCACTTTAGTAACAGCTGAATCAACATCTTTGATTCCACGACGGCGTAAACCGAATGCGATATTTTCAAAGATTGTTAAGTGTGGGAATAAGGCATAGTTCTGAAAAACCGTGTTGATCGGACGTTGATACGGCTTAGTTGTAGTGATATCAATGCTACCTAAGTGAATGCTGCCAACGGTTGGTTCTTCAAGACCTGCAATCATGCGCAGAGTCGTTGTTTTGCCACAACCCGATGGCCCAAGCAGTGCGAAGAATGATCCTTCGGGAATTATCAATGAAAGATCATCGACGGCAGTGAAATCACCATAACTCTTAGTTAATCGAGTTAAGCGAAGATCACCTTTAGCTGAAATAGATTCCTTGGTCACCTAATTGCCCTAGTTGCCTTGAGCTTGTTGGAATGCTTCAGCCCAAGCTGATTCTTCAGCTGGAGTTAGTGAGCGGAATACATTTAGCTTCTTTGACATGGCTTCGTCTGGGAAAATGTATGAACTATTTGCAAGTTCAGGAGCGATCTTTTCCATCTCGGCTTGAGCACCCTTAACAGGGCACACGTAATTTACGTAAGCCGCTACTTCAGCTGCTACTGCTGGTTCGTAGTAGTAGTTAATCAGCTTCTCAGCATTAGCTTTTGCTTCTGCGCCAACTGGAGTTGGGATAATGAAGTTATCGCCTGAGATAGTTCCGCCTGATTCTGGAATTGCGAAATCAAACTTGCCTTCGTTTTCAGAAGCCAAGATGAACATATCGCCGGACCAGCCAATTACAGCAGTGGCATCGCCTGAAGTTAAATCTTCAGCGTATTCATTGCCCTTTACGCCACGGATCCAGCCATCAGAAATCTTGCCGGCCATGAAATCAACGGCGTTCATAAATTGATCTTCGGTAACAGTCTGCAGATTTACACCTTGGGAAAGCAAAATGATTCCGATGGTGTCGCGCATTTCCGAGAGAACAACAATCTTGCCTTTGTTCTGTGGTGCAAAGAGTTCATCGAGAGTACGAATACCCTTTGGATTTGTCTTCGTGTTCCAACCGAAACCGGCCATGATGCCTTGCCAGGTTAGAGTTGATTCGCGCTTTGGATCAAATGAAGGTGACGCAAGTGAATCAAGAATATTTACTTTGTTTGGAATATTTGCGGTGTCGTACTTCTGCGCATAACCCAAACGAATCCAACGAGCTGCCATCCAGTCAGTTGGAGTTACTAAGTCATAACCAATATCTTCATTGAGCTTTAGTTGCGCTTGTACTTTGCCGTAGAACTCATCGTTATCGTTGTAATCTTCAAAATACTTTGTTGCGATGCCACTTTCAGCGCTAAATGCTTCAAGCGTTGGATACTTTTTACTCTCGGAATCAAAATCTAAATAAAGTGGCCAGTTTGCCCAACGAATTGTGTTGGCGTCTCCGCCACCTGCGCTATCAGACCCGCCTGATCCGCATGCTGCCAAAAGTCCGGCCGCACCAACTGCGCCAGTACCTGCGATTAGTCCACGACGAGTCACTTGCGAATTAATTATCGCGCGAGCCTCGGGTGAGAGATCCTTTTTAGCAACCTTCTTAGACATTGACTTACTCCTTCGCAGGTCGTGCAAGTTTGGGGTTATCAGGCCTTCTTCTTGTTAGTGGGTGGATGGCTAACTCAACGAGCGTAATTATGGACTATTACGCGCCGAGATTCGACATTACATGCTTAATTCGAGTGTAATCTTCAAAACCATAACTAGATAGATCTTTGCCATAGCCCGAACGCTTAAAGCCACCGTGCGGCATTTCAGCCACGATCGGAATATGGGTATTGATCCAGACGCAGCCGAAATCGAAGGCGCGAGATAAGCGCATCGCGCGGCCGTGATCCTTGGTCCAGATACTCGAAGCCAGGCCGTAATCAACCCCGTTGGCTAGGGAAATCGCTTCTTCTTCGGTGGCAAACTTCTGAATCGTAATGACTGGCCCGAAAATTTCGTTCTGGATCATCTCGTCATCTTGCTTGAGATCGGCAATCACAGTCGGTGCGAAGAAGTAGCCCGGCTGCTCAAGTTGCTTACCACCTGCGACGATCTTGGCATGGGTCGGAGTGCGATCGACAAAGCCTTTTACGCGAGCTAACTGGTTGGCGTTATTTAGTGGGCCAACTAACGCATCGCTATCTGGCATGCCGACGGCAATGTTATTTGTGGCTTGATCTGCCAACTTCGCAACCATTGCATCATAAACACCAGCCTGAACCAAAACTCGAGTCGCTGCAGTGCAATCTTGCCCAGAGTTAAAGAAGCCAGCAACTGCGATTCCTTCTGCTGCGGCATCAAGGTCAGCATCATCGAAAACAACTACTGGTGCTTTACCGCCGAGTTCAAGATGTACGCGCTTTAGTTGTGATGAAGCAGCAGCTGCAACTTCGGTACCTGCGCGCACTGAGCCCGTAATTGAAACCATGACTGGAGTTGCGTGATCAACTAACAATTTTCCAGTTTCGCGTTCGCCACAAATTACATTGAAAACACCAGCTGGTAAGAATTCACTCATTACTTGGGCCATGAATAAAGTTGAAGCCGGCGTTGTATCACTTGGCTTTAACACAACTGTGTTACCTGCGGCAATCGCGGGTGCCCATTTCCAAACTGCCATCATCATTGGATAGTTCCACGGAGTTACTTGCGCACAAACCCCAATTGGCTCGCGACGGATAAATGAAGTCATGCCACGCATATATTCGCCAGCTGACTTGCCTTCAAGGTTACGAGCAGCACCTGCAAAGAAACGAATTTGGTCAATCATCGGCGGAACTTCTTCGGAAGTTGTTACTGCAATTGGTTTACCAGTGTTGCGGCATTCAATCGCAATAATTTCTTCAGCCCGAGCTTCAAGTGCATCAGCAATTTTTAGTAAAGCACGCTGACGCTCTGACGGAGTCGAATCGCGCCAAGTTACAAAGGCATCGGATGCTGCTTTCATTGCAGCATCTACATCAGCAGCATTTGATTTCGGCGCAGTCGCATAGACCTCACCAGTTGCCGGATTAATTAGTTCAGTAACTTCACCTGATGAGCTAGGGACTGATTTGCCATTAATGAAATTGAGTAGTTGTTCCATGCCGCCTAGCCTATGACTTTTGCCTTTTATTTGGCTAGTTCGGCGGCAGCCAATTGGCCACAGGCCCCATCAATTTCGCGGCCGCGAGTATCACGCACTGTTGTTGGCACACCATAACTTTCTAAGACCCGCACAAACTCAAGTTCATCTTCATGGCGCGATGCGGTCCATTTCGAACCAGGGGTTGGGTTTAACGGAATCAGATTAACGTGGGCGTTGCGGTTCTTAAGTAAGCGGCCCAATAGATCTGCTCGCCAAGCTTGGTCATTAATATCTCGAATTAGCGCATATTCAATCGAATAGCGACGCCCAGTCTTTTTTTCGTAATCATCGGCAGCGGCTAAAACTTCACGCACTTTATAGCGCGAGTTAATTGGTACTAAGGAATCTCGCAGCTCATCATCAGGAGTATGTAGCGAAATTGCTAGCGTCACATTTAGGTCTTCGGCCATTAACTTTTCAATTCCATTTACTAGACCAACTGTCGAAACTGTCACCGAGCGAGCGCTGATGCCCAGGCCGTTTGGATTCTCGTCAGTTATATTTCGCAGGGTGCGGGACACTGCGTTGTAATTTGCAAGTGGTTCGCCCATACCCATGAAAACAATATTTGATAAACGGGTTGGCCCACCTGGAAGTTCACCGTTTGCGCAGGTGCGCGCAGCAGCCACAATCTGCTCGGTAATTTCGCCGGCCGATAAGTTACGAGTTAAGCCAGCTTGGCCGGTGGCACAAAACGGACAGTTCATGCCGCAACCTGCTTGCGATGAAATACAAACAGTTGTGCGATCGGTATAACGCATCAAAACTGATTCAACTAAAACGCCATCATGTAATTTCCAGAGATCTTTACGGGTCATGCCGTTATCGCAAGTAACTGTACGCACCAGTGAAATCAGCGACGGCGTTAACGCATCAGCCAACGCCTGACGTGAATCAGCCGGAATATCAGTCCAGGTAGTTGGGTCATGCGCTAAATGTGAAAAGTAGTGAGTTGCTACTTGATTGGCGCGATACCCAGGGAAACCAAGCTCAGTTGCCCAAGCTTTACGATCTGCTGGCGCTAAATCCGCTAAGTGCTTCGGGGCTTTCTTGCGCTGAACGGGTTCGTCAAAAACTAACTTTATCTCGCTCATTTATAGATACCGCTGAACTAACTCAAGTGCCATCCAAAGTGCTGGGGCCGAAAGAAGCACCGAATCAAGGCGATCAAGAATTCCACCATGACCTGGCAACAATGAACCCATATCTTTCAAATGTAGATCACGCTTCATGGCACTTTCAATCAAATCGCCACTTGTTGCAGTGAACACAATCAGTACGCCAACAATTGCCCCGATATGCCAATGAATATCCAACACGTAATCAAACATAAGGGCGCCACCGAGCATTGTAAAAATTAGTGACCCAGCTAAACCCTCCCAAGATTTCTTGGGACTAATCGTTGGTGCCATTGGATGTTTGCCGATTAACACGCCAACGAAATATCCAAATGTGTCATTGCAGCCAACCAAAATCACAAAAGTCATAATTTGCTCTAAACCATTTGACTCATTGCCAAGCAAGATCAAGAAGCCAGCTAAGAATGGTAAGTAAACCAAAACTAAAGTTGTTGCTGTCGCTCTTGCTACAAAACCTTCCGGGCCGTTGCGCAATAAACTAATTAGCAAGATAGGTAACGCAACAGCAGTAGCTACAGCTAAACCTTCGACGCCGTCGACCCACGTTGCAGCGGATAAACCAATAGCGGCAGCGGTAAGAGCGTTAATCGAGATATTCGTCTTTGCCGCCGCGAATGCTCTAGAGATTTCGCGAATTCCAAGACAAACCGCCAACGTAACCAGGGCCGCAAAAAAGATTGGCTCGAAAGCGAGTGATGCCCAGACAATTGCGACCAACGAAAGCGAAACCAAAATTGACGGACCCAGCTTGCGCCCGGCCCGACGATTTATAGCATCGTTAATCGAATGGAGATCGTCCATGGGGTTACAAACTCCTTAGACCTCGAGGAGTTCGGCCTCCTTGTGCTTTAACAACTCATCGATCATGGTGGTGTGATCACCAGTTAATTTCTCAAGTTCTTTTTCAGCACGAGTTAAATCATCTTTACCGATCTCACCATCTTTTTCCGCCTTTTCAAGCGCTTCTTTAGCGGCGCGACGAATATTGCGGATCGAAATTTTGGCATCTTCGCCTTTAGTCTTAACAACCTTTACATATTCCTTGCGACGTTCTTCAGTTAACTGCGGAAAGTTAACGCGAATAACCACGCCATCATTGCCTGGGTTAACACCTAAATCTGATTCACGAATCGCCTTTTCAATACTGGCCATAGCGCCTTTATCAAATGGTGAAACGATTGCCATACGGGCTTCAGGAACTTGGATTGAAGCTAATTGGGAAAGCGCGGTGTAGGTACCGTAGTAATCAACCATGATTTTGTTGAACAGGGCAGGGTTGGCACGACCGGTGCGAATGCTCGCGAAATCTTCCTTAGCGACAGTTACCGCTTTATCCATCTTGCTGCTCGCATCTCCGAGCGTTGCTGCTACATCTGCCATTTAGTTTTCCGCCTAACTTAGTGATCATCGCTTATGCGACGATCGTGCCAATCGCTTCGCCACGCACAGCGCGCGCAATATTTCCATTTGTCATTAAATCAAAGATCACGATCGGCAAGTTATTTTCGCGACAAAGGGCAAATGCTGCAGCATCCGCCACTGCAAGTGACTTACTCAAAACTTCATCATAAGAAATCGAGTCGTACTTGGTTGCTTTTGGATCTTTCTTTGGATCGGCAGAATAAACGCCATCGACGCCACTCTTTGCCAGCAACAAGGCTTCGGCACCAATTTCAAGTGCGCGTTGCGCTGAAACTGTATCGGTTGTGAAGAATGGCATTCCAGCACCTGCACCGAAAATAACTACGCGACCTTTTTCTAAGTGACGAATGGCGCGAAGTGGAATATAAGGTTCGGCAACTTGGCCCATAGTGATCGCGGTTTGCACGCGAGTTGCGATGCCCTCTTTTTCCAGGAAATCTTGTAACGCTAAACAATTCATAACTGTGCCGAGCATGCCCATGTAGTCAGCTCGAGAGCGATCCATACCTCGCTGTTGTAGTTCGGCGCCGCGGAAATAGTTACCGCCACCAACAACAACTGCTACTTGAACGCCAGTGCGAACCACATCGGCAATTTGGCGAGCAACATCTTGCACAACATCAGGATCAACACCGATGCCTTTTTCGCCGCCGAAAACTTCACCAGAAAGTTTAAGGAGCACTCTTGCGTATGTACCTCTTGTACCTGGCATGAGTGCTCCTTATCCTCGACTTATCTTTAGTGAGTCTATTAGGCGATTACTTACCTGTTATTGACCCACGCGGAAGCGGAAGAATGCAGTCACATCAGTGCCCGCTTCGTCCAGGATCTGCTTAACGCTCTTCTTGGCATCCTTAGCAAATGACTGCTCGATCAAGGAAACTTCCTTAACGAAACCAGTAACGCGGCCTTCGACGATCTTAGAAAGCGCTGGCTCGGTCTTGCCTTCATTGATCGCAGTTTCTTCAGCTAGACGACGCTCATTTTCAATCGCATCAGCTGGAACATCTTCGCGCTTCACATATTGTGGTGCAAACGCTGCAATGTGCTGAGCCACATCCTTACCAACTTCGCCAGCTTCCTTGGTCAACTGAACAAGAACGCCAACTTGTGGTGGTAGATCTGGGCTAGTGCGGTGCATGTAAACACCAACTGGTGAACCAGTGAGAACACCGATGCGACGAATTTCAATCTTCTCGCCAAGTGTTGCATTGCCTTCGTCAACTGTAGTTTGCACAGTTTTTCCGGTTGCCATTGTTGAAGCTAAGAACGCATCAACATCTGCAATCTTTGATGATTCTAAATGTGCAACTAATTCTTCGGCTAGCTCTTGGAAACGCTCGCCCTTTGCTACGAAGTCTGTTTCGCAGTTAAGTTCAAGAATTACACCAAGGTCACCACTAACGCGTGAAGTAACTAAACCATTTGAAGTCAGCCGCCCTTCGCGCTTAGTAACGCCTTTTTGACCTTTAACGCGAATGATTTCGACAGCTTTGTCGTAATCTCCACCCGCTTCGTCAAGTGCTTTCTTGCAATCGAGCATTCCTGCTGCAGTTGCTTCGCGCAGCTTCTTTACATCTTCAGCCGTGTAAGCCACTTATGCCTCCGGAGTTGTTTCGGCTGCAGGTGTTGCAGCGCTCTCTAGTAATTCAGCAGCAACAGCTGCATCTGCCACAGCTGCTTCGGCAGGCTTTGCTTCAGCAGCAGCAGTTGCGCCACGTGCAGCAAGACCAGCTACAACAGCATCAGTGATAACGCGAGTTAGCAGACCGATTGAACGGATTGCATCATCGTTACCAGGAATCTTGAAGTCAACTTCATCGGGATCACAGTTAGTATCTAGAACAGCAATAACTGGAATTCCCAGCTTCTTAGCTTCTTGAACTGCTAAGTGCTCTTTCTTTGTGTCGATAACCCAGATTGCGCTAGGCAACTTGGTCATGTCACGAATACCGTTTAGGTTCTTCTGTAGCTTCTCGCGCTCGCGACGAAGAACTAGAAGTTCTTTCTTGGTTAGCAACTGATCGTTTGCATTTTCTAGCTTCTCAAGTTCCTTAAGACGCTGAATGCGCTTGTATACAGTTGGGAAATTTGTCAGCATGCCACCTAACCAGCGCTCTGTTACGTAAGGCATGCCTACGCGAGCTGATTGCTGAATGATTGGTTCGTGTGCTTGCTTCTTGGTACCAACATAAAGAACGTGGCCACCCTTTGCTACAACATCCTTCACGAATTCATATGCGCTATCGATTAGTGCAAGTGATTGCTGGATGTCGATGATGTAGATGCCATTGCGCTCAGCAAAAATAAAGCGCTTCATCTTTGGATTCCATCGACGGGTTTGGTGTCCGAAGTGGACTCCACTATCGAGAAGTTCTCGCATTGTTACTACGGCCATGACGGCACGCTCCTTCTTCGGTTTTTCGCGCACGCGGCTACAAAAAACCTGACTCGGTTGATGGTGAATCAATTTGATTCACCCGTCGCACTCGAATTCATCGACCAATTGCTTGGACCGAGATGATTACGCCGGCCTAGACCGGTGAGTGCTGAGATGTCACCAACTGGGTAGTTGGTGCAGGGCAAATCCTACCTGAGCGTGACGAGTGCTTTGTACCTCATTATATACGCGCGGAAAGTTCGCTTTTGAGCAGTTCAGCCAGATGCGGGGCAATCGACCAATTAGCCAACATCGCCTGATAGCGATCGACCTCGGCTGGATCAACTTTGACCCCAGTTTTCACAGCGCGAATCATGATGTTTCGCGGGGTGTGTTCTCCCCCAATGAATTCGACGATATCAACGCG
>Ga0214919_10011471_pt1 | contig 11054 bp, 11 predicted proteins | sample LL1503_MetaG_FD_177994 | JGI IMG/M metagenome (GOLD analysis project Ga0214919, IMG submission 177994) | Freshwater microbial communities from Lake Lanier, Atlanta, Georgia, United States - LL-1503 | ecosystem: Environmental > Aquatic > Freshwater > Lake | place: USA: Georgia | collected...
ACATGCTGCCCAAAATGGCATTGCCCAAGCCACCACCATCACTGTCAGGACCAGGTGTTTTTTGCAAAAACAAATCCAAGCTGAAAACGGACAGTCCTTTGTAAAACAACAAGCCAAGTATCCAAAATAAAAATGCCAGCCCAATGGTCATGGCAAAAATGGAAAGCATCAATCCAATGAAATTCTTGCGCTTTCGCTGAGAATAAATCGAGGTATTGAATGGGGTTTGTAGAGTGTGTTCGGACATGGCATCGGTCATTGAGACTGAGTGTGAAGTAGCGTTATTCATAAAGATCCATCAAGTTTTCAATCCTTTTTTGGCCTCAGCCCTGTTAAGCATCCATTTGGCTAGCGAGAGAACAATCAGTGTAATGACGAACAGGGCCAACCCCAAGGCGAACAGTGAGGCGTAATGCAATCCTGGCTCTGCTTCACCAAACTCATTCGCCAACGTGGAGGCAATCGAGTTGCCGGGCGAAAAAAGCGAGGGAGACAATTTGTGGGCGTTGCCGATCACGAAGGTTACTGCCATCGTTTCACCCAACGCGCGACCCAATCCAAGCATCACGCCACCCACCACACCCGCCTTGGTGTAAGGCAACACAATTTGCGTCACCACTTCCCAAGTGGTGCAACCCAAACCATAGGCTGATTCTTTGAGCACAGGCGGGACAATCTCAAACACATCTCGCATCACCGATGCAATGAACGGAAGAATCATGATGGACAGAATCAATCCTGCAGCCAAAATGCCAATGCCATTGAATGCGCCGGTGAACAAAATTCCCAAATAAGGCAATTGCCCAAACACGGAATTCAACACAGGCTGACCGTATTCAGCAAACAATGGGGCAAACACAAACAAACCGAACATGCCGTAAATGATGGATGGCACTGCGGCCAATAATTCAACAGCTGTGCCCAGAGGACGGCGTAGCGGCATCGGGCAAATTTCCGTCAAAAACACGGCAATGCCAAATGCCAAAGGCACAGCAATCAATATCGCAATCAGCGCGGTGGTGACAGTACCAAAAATAGCGATCAATCCCCCGAATTCGGAATTGATGATGTCCCATTCAATGGTGTAAAAAAAGGGAATCCCAAAAGCTTTCAATGCAGGCCATGCACTGACAGCCAAAGAAATGATGATGCCCAATAAAGCGATCAGTGTGGTGGTCGCAAAAAACAGCGTCAGATTTTCAAAAACAAAATCTTGCAATCGCATCCATTTGATTTTGCTGGCATGCAGTGTTTGAGAATCGTCAGGCATGTTCATTGTTCACAGTGATTAAAAAAATTCAGTCTGCCCGCTTAAAACATGACAGACTGAATTTGGAGGACGAGGGATTATTTACTTGAGTTCAATTTTTGACCAGACATTTTTGCGAATGAAGTCTGTGGTTGCGTCAGGTAACGGTACGTAATCCAAATCTGTCGCCATTTTCTTGCCGTCTTTGAAGGCAAAATCAAAAAATTTCAACACATCGGCGGAAGCAGCTTTGTTGGTGGGTTGCTTGTACATCAGAATGAAAGTGGCCGTGGTGATGGGCCAAGATTTGGCACCTGCCGCGTCAGTCAATGAAGCAGCCATGGCTGGGAATTTAGACCAGTCAGTGCCCGCAGCGGCAGCAGCGAATGTCAAATCATCGGGTTCAACCACGTTGCCATCTTTGTTTTTCAGATTGATGTGTGAGAGTTTGTTTTTCTTGGCGTACGCGTATTCCACATAGCCGATGGAGTTCTTCACACGGCTGACGTTGGCTGCAACACCTTCGTTGCCTTTGCCACCCACCGAGGTGGCAGCCGGCCATTTGACTGCTGCACCTGCACCCACTTTGTCCTTCCAATCTGCACTGACTTTGGACAAATATTCCGTGAATGTGAAAGTGGTGCCTGAACCATCAGCACGGTGAATCACCGTGATGTACTCGTCTGGCAATTTCACGCCAGGGTTCATTTCTTTGATGCGCTTGTCGCTCCAAGTGGTGATCTTGCCAATGAAGATGTCTGCCAACAATTCACCGGTCAATTTGATGTCGCCGGGGTTGACACCACTGAGGTTGACCACAGCAACCACGCCGCCGATGACTGCGGGAAATTGCACCATGCCTTCTTTTTCAACTTCGTCTGCTTTCATGGGCGCATCTGTCGCACCAAAGTCAACCGTCTTGGCTTTGATTTGTTTGATGCCGCCAGATGAACCAATCGATTGGTAATTGACACCGACACCAGATTTTTCTTTGAACGCTTCAGCCCATTTGCTGTAAACGGGGAATGGAAATGTGGCGCCGGCTCCTGTGATATCAGCAGCAACGGCGGTGAAAGACAGGATGGCAGTTGTGACTGCCGTGACCACGGTTCTTGAAAAATTCACATGAACTCCTTGAAGAAAATAAACTCGAACGGATACCCAACTCAAGTGACAATGTAGGCTTTGAATATGACAATTCCGTGTCATTCATGGTTATTCAAAGGTAACAACTGCTGTATAAAATATTTGAAAAATGCGGGTATTAATCATATTTTTGAGTTCTTTATGTTTCAAATATTCAAACTGACCATTTTGCACACCAGGCGTACTTCACGATGAAAAATGGCACTTTGCTGGCAGCCATTGACTTGGGGTCCAACAGTTTTCGCTTAGAAATATGCCGTTTCAATAATGGCTTGTTTCAACGTTACGAGTATTTGAAAGAAGCCGTTAGGCAAGGCAGTGGCTTAGACCAAGACCGAAATTTAAGCCTGAGTTCCATGGAAAAGGGCTGGGAGTGCCTGGCGCGGTTTGCCGAAAAACTCTCTGGGTTTGAACGATCACAAGTGCGTGCAGTGGCCACTCAGACACTCAGAGAAGCCAGAAACGCCAAATTGTTCCTAGACAAAGCCAACCAAATTTTGGGGTTCCCCATCGAGGTGGTTTCAGGTCGTGAAGAGGCGCGTTTGATATACCAAGGCGTTGCACATTTATTGCCGCCCTCGGATGAACGTCGCTTGGTGATAGACATCGGTGGGCGATCTACAGAATTCATCATTGGCCAAAACAAACAGGCTTTGCAATTGGAGTCCTACCGTTTAGGTAGCGTGGCTTCAAGCATGAAATATTTCTCAAGTGGCGAGTTCACTGTCGCCGCTTTTCAAAAAGCGGAGGTGGCTGCCAAAGCCATACTTGACGAGGCCTTACCTGTATTTGGCAAAGACGCTTGGGATGTGGCTTATGGTTCATCAGGCACCGTGAGTGCAGTCTCAGAGTCCTTGGTTCAAGCGGGATGGCCTGCAGACAGAATCACCAAGGACGGCATCGCGTGGCTCAGAGAACAGCTCATTCGCATCGGGCATGTTGACAAACTCAGGCTGGATGGCTTGAAAGAAGAACGCAAAGCAGTCATCGGTGGAGGACTCAGCGTATTGTCTGCCTTGCTCGATTTGTTCAACATCGATGAGTTGATGGTGACCCCGGGCGCACTCAGACACGGTGTCCTGTATGACATGCTTGACCGTGAAAACGAGTCCAATGACACGAGAGCGATGACTGTCACTGGACTGAGAAAAGGCTTTCAAGCAGACGCCGCGCAAGCGCAAAGGGTCAGCAAACTCGCTTGTGAATTTCTAAAGAAATTACAAACCCACGAAGAAGGCAGCGCTGAGTGGGTCAGGTTACAAAAGAAACTGAGTTGGGCTGCCCAATTGCATGAGATTGGCAATGTGATCTCTCACACCGACTCACACAAACATGGCGCATATATTTTGGAAAACACCGATACCCCGGGGTTTGCCAAACATGAATTGCATCGGCTCAGCTTATTGGTTTTAGGACACAAAGGTAAGCTGCGTAAACTCGACATGGATTTTGAAGATGAGCACCTGATCTATCAATTGCTGAGTTTGCGCCTGGCAGTGATTTTGTGTCATGCAAGACGAGACCCGGAGCACAGTTCAGTACAACTTCAAAAGTCTAAGCACATCGCCAGATGTTTTGAATTAAAGATAGAACCGCTGTGGGCGCAGCGGTTTCCGCAATCCAACCATTTGCTTCATCAAGAAGCCATCGCCTGGCAAAAAACCAGTTGGAAACTTCGTATCTCTGTGGCTTAACGAACCACCGCCAAATTGATTTTTTGACCTGCTTTGTAACTGTGCAGGGTCAACGCGCCGTTTTTGACATCGCCTTTTTCATCAAAACCAATGTTGCCTGTCACGCCTTTGTAGTCGGATGTTTTGGCAAGCACTGGCAAATATTTGGCCGGGTCTGATGAATTGGCTTTGACCATGGCTGCCACCATGACATTGACCGCATCGTACACATACGGCGCATAAATTTGCACATCGGCATTGAAACGTTTTTTGAACTTGACCTTGAAATCGTTCAACACTTTTTCTTGCGGGCCCTCTACACCACCCGCTTCAGCGCAATACACCTGATTGTCGGCCATGGTGTCGCCGGACAGCTTGAACAGTTCGCCGGTGCAAATGCCATCACCACCCATGAATTTGGCATTGAGCCCCAAGGCCTTCATTTGTTTGATCATGGGGCCAGCCACAGCATCCATGCCGCCGAAGAAAACCACATCGGGTTTTTTGCCTTTGATGGTGGTCAAAATGGCTGTGAAATCTGTGGCCTTGTCTGTGGTGAATTCACGGCCAACGATGGTCGCACCGGCGGCTTTGGCAGCCTTTTCAAACTCATCTGCAACACCTTGTCCATAGGCGGTGCGGTCATCAACCACTGCAATGGTTTTGGCATTCAATTTTTGGACGGCATAGCGGCCAAGCGTGCCGCCCAAATGGACGTCATCTGCGACCACTCGGAAAGTGGTTTTATAACCTTGACGCGTGTATTTCGGGTTGGTGGCGGAAGGAGAAATTTGGGGGATGCCCGCATCGCTGTAAATTTTGGAGGCAGGAATCGATGTGCCTGAATTCAAATGTCCGATCACCCCGCTGACCTTTTGGTCTGCCAATTTTTGGGCCGCCGCAGTTCCCTGCTTGGGGTCCGCTGCATCATCTTCTGCCAGCAACTCAAATTTGACTTTCTTTCCACCAATCGAAATGCCTTTGGCGTTCAGTTCTTCAATGGCCAAACGAGCGCCGTTTTCATTGTCCTTGCCAAGGTGAGCAATGGCCCCGCTGATGGGCGCAACATGTCCGATTTTGACGACTTCCTGAGCCAAAGCCGCCCCTGAAAACGCGACCGCCAATGCAATGAATGAGAGTTGATGTTTCAAAGTGAGCTCCTGAGTTGAACAAAAGATATGAAGAGATATTAATTAAGAAAAAACCCTAAAGTCAATAGAAAAAACGCGTAAGTCCTCCGAAAAAACAGATGAACAAGCCTCAATCCAATTTGGGCGCATGTTCTTTGAGCACTTGGTCTACCGCGTCACGGATCAGTTCAGGCATCATTTCCGCGATCCGTTGTTGAACTTTTTCAATCACTTCATCGGCCAAAGCGTCTTGCACATGTTTGCCGCCCAATGCCTCTTTGATTTGCACCTTTTGATTCCATGGCAGCACCGCTGGTCGCAAAGACTCGTTGACCTGAATCACGTCCGTTAACAGAGGTGCTGGCACGGGTGGTGGGTTTGAAGCTTGGGTCATGGGCTGGCAGGTTTGGCGCTGAGGTCGTGTCGTTGCAAAGGGTAGCCTCTGTCTGCGTAATGTTTCCAGCGCACACGTGCACAGGACTTGTCCTCTTCATCATGGGTCACGATTTCAATGATGCGCTCAAATGCTTCAAAACCTTTGACCAAGTCATTGCCTAAATTCAACAACACGTGGTGATGTGGTAAGGCATCAGGTAATGCCGTGTCCTTCACCAACACCACCGGGCTGTGAGTCAAGGCATGTTCCTTGTCCTCGTAAACGCAATGCGGAACAAATGAAGTGGGATGGAATGACCAGAGCGCAGCATCAAGCGCATTGAGTTGATGATCACCGCCGGTGACCACCACTTGGGCTGAATTGGCCACAGCTTTTCTCAACAGCCGACAGGCGTATTCCAACTTGTCTGTGGCATTGAAATGGAAAGCAACTTCGGTCATGGCTGACTTAACGATGAAGACTTTAAGTTTTTGCTCGGCGGCTTGAACTGGAAGAGGTGGCCTTGCCCACCTGAGCCATCAAATAAGACAGCAAGGCAGGCACTGGGCGACCGGTTGCGCCCTTGGCCGCACCACTTTTCCAAGCGGTTCCTGCAATGTCCAAATGGGCCCAAGGGAAATCATTCGCAAAACGCTGCAGGAATTTGGCCGCTGTCACCGAGCCTGCGGCACGGTCAGCCACGTTCGCCACATCCGCAAAATTGGACTTCAAGCCCTCGGCATATTCCTCGTCCAGCGGCATGCGCCAACACAAATCCAAACTGCGCTCACCGGCGTCCAACAACTGTTTAGCCAATGCTTCATCCGTTGCATACAAGCCGCTGCGCAAATGACCCAAAGCGATCACACAAGCACCGGTCAGTGTGGCAATGTCGATCACGGCACTGGGTTTGAATCGTTTGGCATAGGTCAGTGCATCGCAAAGAATCAAACGGCCTTCTGCGTCGGTGTTCAAAATTTCGATGGTTTGACCGCTCATGCTGGTGACCACATCGCCAGGCTTCAACGCTTTACCGCCCGGCATGTTTTCGCAAGCGGGAATCAAACCGACCACATTGACAGCTGGCTTCAAATGCGCCAGTGCCTCAAACGTACCCAGCACACTGGCAGCGCCGCACATGTCGAATTTCATTTCATCCATGCCCGGGCCTGGCTTGAGCGAAATGCCTCCCGTGTCAAAGGTGATGCCCTTGCCCACCAACACCACGGGCGCTTGCGCTGCAGCAGCACCCTTGTAATTCAAAACGATGAATTTCAATGGTTGCGCCGAGGCCTGCGCCACGGCAGCAAATGAGCCCATGCCTAACCGCAATACTTCTTTGAGCCCCAACACTTCGCAAGATAACTTGGGATGCTTTGCCAACGCCTTGGCTGCTTTTGCCAACAATTCGGGGGTGGCATGGTTGGCAGGCCGGTTGCCCCATTCTCTGGCCAACGCCACACCGGCAACCTGGGCTTTGGCCATGGCAAACGATGCTGACGACCGTTTTGCATCTGGCACACCCAAGCAGATGCGGGTGATGAGCGACGCCTTGGCGCTGGGTTTGGTGGCGGTGTACACATAAGCCGCATCTGCTGCCGCTTGGGCGGCCACCACCAAGTGGGGCTCGTGACTGTCTTGCAAACAAATGGTTACTTTGGAGGCTTTGGATTTCTTCACCGCCTGAATGGCCGAGGTGACCGCTTGGCGGACATCTTGCGCACGCCCTGAGCCAGTTCCAGCAAACAACAAGCGTTGGGTGTTGAGGCCGGGGGGCTTCCACCAAAGCATGCATTGACCGGCTGTAGGAGCGAAGTCACCAGATTTTTCAGCTTGGGCCAACATCGTGGCCAACAAGCCTGTGGTCTTGGCCTGTTTCTGAGAAACTAAGACGATCAGCGCATCGGTGTGAAGAGATGCCGCCTGAGCCCATGTAAGCGTTTGAAGTTCCAAGTTCATAATCAGCCTTTTAAATACCGACTTGCATGTTATTCGATTCCTCTTTTCGACAAGAACTGGCCAGGTATTTCTGGGCGACGCTGGTGGTTTTGACCATCATCGTCATCACCGTTTGGCTGATTCGCACATTTGGTGAAGCGTCGATTGGCAGGTTCAATCCGCAGGACGTGGGCGTGGTGTTGGGCTACACCGCCATGAGCAATTTGCATTCCCTTTTGACCCTGAGCCTCTACATCGCGTTGGTCTCCACTGTTTCGCGCATGTATGCCGACAGCGAGATGGTGATTTGGCAAGCCAGCGGTCAAAGCGTGCTGTCTTTGCTCTCCCCGGCACTGCGCTTTTCTTGGCCTTGGTTGATCACCATCACCGCGCTGTCATTGATGGCTTGGCCTTGGTCAAACATGCAAATTCGGGAAATGCGCGAGCGATATGAAAAACGCGGTGACATCGAACGCATCAAGCCCGGACAGTTTCAAGAATCTGCTGACGGCAAGCGCGTGTTTTTCATTGACAACTCGAGTATTGCTGAAAAAACAGGCAACCGAATTTTTGTGGTTTCAAACGAAAACAACACGCAATCCATCGTGACCGCGCAGACCGGCATCATTGAAACCCGGGACAGAGAACGCTTCTTTATTTTGTCCAACGGTCAACGCATTGAAATCAAACCCGACAAAAACGAATTTAAATTGATTGAGTTTGAAACTCACGCCTCGAAAATCGATTCCATTCCGCCACAACTGAGCTCTGCTGACGCGCAATCCATGCAACCAATGGCGCTGTTGTCTGACCCGACCGCGGTCAATTTGGCAGAGTTGGGTTGGCGCATTGGCATGGCCATCGCGGCCTTCAATTTGATGATTCTTGCCATTGCCATTCCTTTCATCAATCCCCGCAGTGGTCGCTCGGGTTCGCTCATCGTCACGGTGATCAGCTTCTTCACCTACTACAACATGGTGAACATGAGCAAGCATTGGATCGCCGGGGGCAGAATCAGCATGCCAGCCATGCTGATCACGCTGCATCTGCCTGTCTTGTTGGTGTCACTGATGATTCTTTATTGGCGCCAGCAACAAGGGCTGGTGTTTACCAAAGCCCGCAAACCCATGGCCACCAAAGTGGTGCAAGTATGAAAACCATACGCTGGATGATTTACCGCGAGGTATTGCAAAAAGTAGGTTTTGTCACCTTGGGGTTTGTTGCGCTGTTTTTTTTCTTCGACACCATCGACGAATTGAAAATGGTTGGGCAAGGTCCGCAGGGTGCATATTCCATCCGACACGCCATGTGGTACGTGGTTTTGATGGTTCCCAACCATGTTTACGAGTTATTGCCCATCACTGTGTTGATTGGCACCATTTTTGTCATGGCGAGACTGGCGCAAAGTTCAGAATTCACCATCTTGCGCACCAGCGGTTTGGGGCCAATCAAGGCGTTGCGCACGTTGCTTGAAATTGGGTTGATTTTTGTATTGGTGGCCTTTGTGGTGGGCGACTACCTCACCCCAGCCAGCAGCCGGCAAGCTCAATTGCTCAAAGCCAGGTACCTTGGGCAAACCATCACCAACGGCTCATCGGGTGCTTGGCTCAAAGAAAATAAACAAGACGCCTCCAGCATCGTGAATGTGTTGGCACTCAGTCGTGATGGACAACTGGGCTCCATCCGCATATTTGAATTCAACAGCGCTGGCAAGCTCACTTCAATACTGAAAGCGACCTCTGGTACCTTCATGGATAGCAATGACGCTTGGTTGCTGGCAGACGTCGTCCGAGACAAATTCAACGACGCCATCGACAGCAACCTTGAACGAACGACCTATCCCAGCTTGAAGTGGCCCAATGCGTTGACAGAAGACATGGTCTCCGTGGCGTTGCTCAAGCCCGAACGAATGGCCACCTGGGATTTATTCCGCTACATCAATCACTTGAAGAAAAACGACCAAGCGTCTCAACGCTATGAAATCGATTTCTGGAAAAAAGTTTTCTACCCCATCAGTTGCATCGTGATGGTGGTGCTGGCCTTGCCTTTTGCCTATTTACATTTGCGTAACGCCAACATGAACACCATGGTGTTTTTTGGTGTGGTCATTGGCATCACCTTCGTATTGATCAACAACCTGTTTGGCTACATCGGCAACCTCAACAGTTGGCCGCCTTGGTTGGCTGCAGCCACGCCGGGCTTGGTGTTTTCTGCGGGTTCATTGGCCGCCTTCGCCAGATTGGTGTTGAGACACTGATGAAAGCCATCATCCTGTTCGCCCATGGTTCACGCGACCCGCAATGGCATTTGCCCATGGTGGCGGTCAAAGAACGAATTCTCAAAGCCCAGCCGAATGCATGGGTCACTTGCGCCTACCTCGAATTGAGCCAACCAGACCTGGCCACATCAGTTGCCGAATTTGTCGCCCTAGGGGCTGACGAGATTCGCGTGGTCCCCATGTTCTTAGGGGTTGGCAAACATGTCAGAAACGATTTGCCATCGATGATGTCTGAATTGACAGCGCGTTACCCTGATGTACGGTTTGAATGTGTGCCAGCGGTTGGCGAACATCCTCAATTACTGGACTTGCTGGCCCACATTGCATGCGAATGAAAACCACTTTTTGAAGTGAATAATTTGTTCGTACTCATGGCGAGATAAAGCGCCTATTTCATCTTTCATGAGCCAGAAATTCATCATAGAAGGCATAATTAAGCCCTCTGTTATATGAATTTGTTATGAACCTTCATCAATTTCGTTTTGTCCAAGAAGCCGTCAAACGCAACCTGAACCTCACCGAAGTGGCGAAATCGCTGCACACCTCACAACCTGGCGTGTCCAAGGCCATTCTTGAATTTGAAGAGGAATTGGGCATCGAAATATTTGGTCGCCACGGCAAGCGCTTAAAGCGCGTCACGGAACCCGGGGAACATGTCCTCAAAAGCATCGACATCATCTTGCGCGAGGTAAATAACCTCAAGCGCATTGGCGAGCAATACAGCACGCAAGACTCAGGGACTTTGTCCATCGCCACCACACACACCCAAGCGCGTTACGTGCTGCCGTTGCCGGTCGCGCAATTGCGCAGCGCCTACCCGAATGTGAACATCAGTTTGCACCAAGGTGCGCCAGATCAAGTGGCGCGAATGGTGTTGGACGAGACGGCTGAAATTGGCATTGCCACCGAATCGCTGTCGGATTACCCGGAACTGATCACCCTGCCGTGTTACGAATGGGAACATGTGTTGGTGTTGCCCAAAGACCATCCGCTCGCGTCTGTGTCAGACCTGCAATTGAGCGACTTGGCGCTCGAACCCATCATCACATACCACCCTTCTTTCACGGGTCGCACCCGCATTGACAAAGCTTTTGCGGCCAAACATTTGACGCCACGCATTGCATTGGAAGCGATTGACTCAGACGTGATCAAAACCTATGTTCGCTTGGGCATGGGTGTCGGCATCGTGGCTGAGATGGCGGTTCGCGACATCACCGACGAAGACCTGTTGGTGCGACCTGCCGGCCATTTGTTTGGTCGCAAC
>Ga0214919_10011472_pt1 | contig 11054 bp, 13 predicted proteins | sample LL1503_MetaG_FD_177994 | JGI IMG/M metagenome (GOLD analysis project Ga0214919, IMG submission 177994) | Freshwater microbial communities from Lake Lanier, Atlanta, Georgia, United States - LL-1503 | ecosystem: Environmental > Aquatic > Freshwater > Lake | place: USA: Georgia | collected...
TTTTGTTTTTTTGGAGTTATCCACTTTATCTAAAATACCTTTTAAAGAATATTTGATTTGGGATTTCATTTCATTTTTAAGTTCTTGTCTGATACGTTCTACTTTTGTGTCGTACATTTTAGTTAATTTATCCCAATCTCTATTTGACATTAGAATATTACTGTAGTAGTATTCGTGATTGATTACACTAATTTTTTTATCATCAAGGATAACAAAGATTCCTAACTCGGAGTGTTTGATGTATCTCTGAGATGAAAGTGGTGCGATTAAAAATTTTGAACCTTCACTTGTAATAAGTTTACGACAGATTGCTTTACAGATGTGAACATCACCTAATAATCCCGGGTCTTGATAATCAAATTGATTTCTTGATTTAACAATACGTCTTATTATCATTTTTTTAAAAAATTTAAATATTCTATTCATTTTATACTTGATTTTATTTATGGTACAAATGTAAGAATATTTTTGACAATAAAAAATAAAATAATCAAAAAAAAGAGAAAAATTAGTTTTCTCTTCTATTTTTGGCTTTGTCTAAGTAATCGTATGCGGCGTCTCCGTACATATCGTATAACTTTTTAAAGAACTGTGATGGACTTTTTCTTATATATCTAATAACATCATTAGGTATGTAATTACCATATTTATCACCAAAGATTGATTTTACTTGACGTTCTCTATCACTTGTTGGTCTATCAATATCAGAAGAATAATCTTGTTCTGATAACACTCGTTTAACAATGTTTGTTAAATCTGATTCTGAAATTTTAACTATTTTTTTCATATATTAACTATTATATCCATTAGGACCACCAAGGGTCACTGTATTATTTTGTGAGATTGCTCTATTAAATCCGTTAGTGTAGACTGCGTGAGGTGCTGTTGTTGCAGTAAAAGTTGACCCCCCATCACAAGTATTGCAAATTATTGATGTAATTCCTGCTGAGTTAACAGGAGTTATACATTGTGTACAAGAAGAGTATGGTCCGTAAAAAATTCCTTTAGTAGTGTCCAAACTAGTAGTTGCTCCTGATGCTGTTAATGTAAAACACGTACCATCCCCAAATTGGTATATTTTATTAAGTGTGTTTGCGGTAAGAATAGTGTCAACCGCAATAAATGTTATAACTGAACTATCACCACAACTTGTCCCTGTAAATAATCTATTTGCCATATTTTTTTATTTATAAATATCTAATTATTCCAAATATTTTAGATTTACTATTTGAAATTTGATTTGTTTTTTATATGTGTTTATTTCCCCACTGCTAATTACCTTCATATCAATATAATATTCGTTTGGAATTTTATCTCTTGTGTCAAACATAAAGTAATATTCATTTGGGGTTTTATTTATTTTGGTCCAATCTTGAACTTGAACTTCTGTTTGTCCTTCTCTAACATATACTCTGTAATGAGCTTCAACATTTGGTAGTATTTTACTTGTCGTGTAAGCTTGTTTTATAACCACACCCACTTTTCTAATATCGGTGTTGTATATTTTCTCATCTTGTTTAATACCATAAAAATCAAACCCATAAACTTTTGGGTCTTGAGTTGTTGTTCCAATTTGAACTGATTTTTTAAATGGATATAATGTAAAACTATTTGTTATAGGGTCTATTGGAAATCCGTTAATATATAAATTACTCCAAACATCATAGAATGAACAAGGTGTTTTATACCCCAATAATGCTGTAATAGTTACTTCATATACACCCTTTGTTCTTTGACAAACAACTAAAGAACTTGATGTTGATAATCCTGGAATTGGGGTTCCATTTGCGTCAGATATTGAAACGGATGGTAACAAATCTAAATTAATTGGGTTTCCATCTTCATATAGGTATAGATATAATTTATTCACTTTACCTAACGAAAATGAGTTTCTATCGTCTTCAATAATATCATTATAGTTTGTTTCTAAAAATGGTTCGTAGAATGTTTGGGTATGTCTAGTAAAGAATTGAACCTCATAGTTTTCAGTTAATCCTGTTAAGTTTTCAATTTGAGGTAAGTATGCGATTCCCCAACCAGTAACACCTGTTAATCCACCGGTTAAAATACTATTAATTTCACTTGTCATATCAAATGAAACATTTTCATTACCAAATTGGAAGTGTTGTGTATCAACAATCGTTAATGCACTATACGGTGTTGAACCGGAATTATTATTGTTATAGATACCTTGTGATGTCCAACCGCTTAATGTTGTTGTTTGAATCCAATTGGATGGTCTTGTTGAGAAATTTTTATCTGAATTACTATAGTCGTATATTAAATCCGCAAAGTCATAACCAACACCTTCATCCCATAGTTGGTTGTTAGGTATTCTAAATAATATTAAATCAAATGATGTTGCTCTTAATCTACCTTGAGATGTTGTGGTATTTAATTCCTCAAGATTAAAAGTTGAGGTGTTAACCATTCTTAATGTATGAGTCATCGTATCATTACAAGTTGTTGAGATAGTTCCATCAGAAACTTTTTCTTGTAGTAAAGATAGGTCTAAATCAAATATAAAACGACTAAAACCATTTGGATATTGTGAGGTTGCTAACGAACCATAAAATAACTCAGTCACAGGATTTCTTCCTGTGTTTGTTAAGCTATTTGATATGAGTGTGTTGTTCTTACTGAAATATGAATTGTTAATTGACATAAAATCTTTTAACAATAAATATTTAGTTTATCCGAATATTTTGATTTAGAACAGTATTATTTACATCCGCTAGTAATTGGTTGATACTAGTCTTCGTTGTTTTGGAACCTTGTGTCGCCTCATCCGGTACCATATTAGCGTGGGGATGTACGTGATTGTTTAAAAATTCAACTATTTTTTCTATTAGTTTAACTATTTCTTCACCTCTAACAGTTGAGTAAGTTTTTTCAAATAAAGTGTCTCCGGCACCAACAAACTTATCTTGTGGAATACCATATAAAGTATTTGAAAGATTTATCTGTCCTTTAGGACTTGTAGAATTTTGTGAAAGTAAAAACACTTTTTGAGCTCCTAACACTCCATAAGTAATGTCTTCACTATTAAATTTTGTTGGTGTAATCGTTTCTTCTTTTAAATCACTTTGAGGTCCAAATAATGGTTTCCCACCTTTATTCTCTGAAACTAAAAACCATCCATCCTCTTTTGAATTGTTTAATTTAATATGATTATAAAATCTTTTGTAATTTACATATTCTAAAATTTCCCCTAACACATTGGTTGGAGAAAACTTTTTACCGATTTCATATGTTTGTTTAGATGGTGTAACTATAAGTGGGAATTGGTCAGAAAGATTTTTTGGATTATTAATTGTTATCCCTGTAAATGTAACATTTGGATTATATACTTTAGAAATGAAGTCATTTATTGTTTTAACCGATTCTTGAAATGATTTACCCATAAAAGATACTGATTCTAATTCAACCCCGTAATCCTCACCACTATTTAAATTTAAAATTGTATCAAATTTAAAATTTTCTGTATTAACTTTTGCACTTGGTTTAAGATTGTATAGTTTAACCGAACCCGTAAAATTTGAGGTGCTATTTAATGTTGATATATCCCAAACAATCATTTTTTTAACTAATTGAATGTTTTGAACTAACCTATATTTGGTTTCAGCTGGTAATGTTTGTTTAGTCTGAGTAAATCTTGTTAATTGTAAAAAGGCTCTATTTTGATTTCCAATTGGAAATTTATCTTTAGATAATTCTTTTGTTTTACCGGCACGAATTAAAACTTCATTTTCTTTCACAATAACATCGGCAGTTCCTCTACCCAACAACGCATTATCTCCTGGCTCAGGAAAAATACCTTTACTGTTTTCATCACGATATTCTCCATCTTGGTTTTTAAGACTCATACCTTGTTTTATTCTATCTCCTGCTGATAAGAATTTTTTTGCCCCTTGATAATGTTCAAAAGGTGTAGTCATTGGTGATGAAAATGGTCCTTGTAAGTAGAATTGATTTTTAAATAATTCTTTTTTGTTCATATAAATAATATGAACATATTCATCTTTTTTGGGTGTTTGACTTATATAAAATGGTAGTAATGGCAAAAACAATAATGGGTCTTTAGAAGTCCAAGGGTATGTATCCTCATTCCAATTGGCAACGGACGCAATTATATCATTATAATTTTTTGTTTCCGGAATAACACGAAGTCTACCCAACATCATTGGGTCTTGATTGTCAAAAACATATCCCGGGAATATTATTTGGTACTTATTATCGTTATCTATTGTCATTAGGTTTTATTCTTTTTTGATATTCTTTTAATATAGTGTTGTAGGTTAATTCTAACCTATCTAATTGTTCTGTTCCTTTTAATACTAATTTTTTAGTAAACTCAAAATCTTCCTGAAGATAATCCATCGCAAGAATTAAATCTTTATTAGATGATGATTTATGTTCTTTAATTATTTGTAATACTTTTTCAGATTTTTCTTTTTTATTCATAATTAGAATTTTTTACCGTATGAGCTAGTAGGTATTGTTAAAAACGCTGGTGTAACAATTAATGGTCCTACCGCCACTTGAAGTTTATTATTTTCTGCCTCTTCTAACGCCATAGCCTTCATTTGCCCAAGTTTACCTAATAAATCAAAATTTGGGGCTCCACTTGGCATTGCTCCGGTTGGGATACCTAAACTTTGCAGTTCCTCAATTGCCCCAATAAATGCTCTTGACTCCGAATAACCATCTAATAATTGTGCTGCATATAAAATTGGTAAAGGAATATCACTACTTAGCCCGGGAATATTTAGTAAATTTAGTAACGCTAATATATCATCAATTAAATTTTTACATTTACGATAGTCAGTTATCAATCCAATAATTGCCAACAATAATGCCAATAATTTTAAAATCATTGCGTATCTTTTAATAGTTTTTTCTTTGATAATATCTTTTAAAACTTGTTGGATTAACTTTAAGATATCTTCTTTGATTAATTTGAATAATTCTTCAACAAAAATTGCACCTACTTTAGACACTAAATTAATAAAGAATTTTTTAAATATTTTAGCAAAATCAACAAATGATTTAATATTATCTGCCAATATGTTACCCAATGCTTTATACATAACAATAATTGGTAATATCATTTTTGGTGTGATTAACGCACTTATCATTCCATTGGTAATCAATTTAATAAAATTAGTATCAACAACAACTTGTGGGTTAACATTAATTCCTACTCCAATCCAAGCAGGATTATTTGATAATACATCAGTGATGTTATTTGCCGCATTCTCAAATTCAGAACCTTCATAGAAATTTAATTGTCCCAATGCACCAACAATTTCATTAAAGTTAACAGGTAAATCAACGTTATTACAATCTTCAAATTGAATGACACCTCTTTTAATGTTTGCTGTTCTAGTATCAATATTCCTTAAATCAATATCGGTAAATTCAAAAAAAGCATCATCAACACCATCTAGTTCGGCAATTTTTGCAACACCACTGGTGTCTATTTCATTACCCCTATTATCAAAACAAAGACCTAAAATTCTGGCTAAGATTAATTCATATCTACTTGCGTTCTCAACTTGAGATGTTCCGGCGTCTATCTTCATAGATACCGCACCACATAAAGATTCCATAATAGAACCAATAATATCAGTGTCTTCAGCCATTCTTATGGTGTCATAATAATCAACCATAAATTCACCAACTTTAAGAGGATTGTTTCTAGCACCACTTAAATTAACTTCAAACCAAGGACCGGTTAAATTACCCAATCCCGCACTAGGTGGTAGATTTTCCATATATGTAATTGTACATAAATCTTGACCTGATTTACCTTTATGAAGGTACGGTGCACTTGTTTGAGTTAATTCATATAACTGTTTATTCATTGAAAATGGAATTTGTCCTACTTGAATAGAAGACTTTTCATAAATAATTTTACCTACTTCATCTTGGGGGTCAATTAACAATCTGTTAAATAAATCTATAGAACTGACTTTAACATAAACAGGACCTTGTGTATATGTTTGTTGTTGGTCACATCCTAAGGCAGTTAAACAATCTTTAATTACTATTGTTCGTAATCTTGGTTGAACATTTTTAATTGTTCTAATTAAAAGTCTTTTAATATATGATGGAGAACCACTACCATTTCCACCTGTAGTATTGGCTAAATCTAAAAGTTGTTCAAACTGGTTTTTAACTTGTTTTTGATATCTCTTAGTTTGATTTTTAACACTTGTTAATGATTCAGAAACTTGAGATTTAGTCTTTTCAAATGATTCACCCGCCTTTTTATTCGCTTCATCATATTGAGACTTAATATCTGTATAAGATTTAGTTGCGTTAAGTTTCTTTTGAATTTTTTTATAATCAAAATTAATATCTAATGACGGCATAATATGTTATTTTTTCATTTTATAAGAATCATTATCTTTAGAAATGTCTTTTTCCATTAACGTTCTTAATAATTCATCATCTCCAATATCAGTAATTGAAAAACCTCCACCACCATCTTTAGTACTATTTGATTTTTCCCACATACCAGCTTGTAGTTTGGATAGAGTTAATTTTTTATCAACACAATCATTTATGATTTTTTGTTGTTTTTCAATTACCGGACCTATGATTGTCATATCTTCAGGTTCCTTCATCATTGTTAACATTTTATTTTGTATTCTGATAGCAGTATTTCTTTGTTCTACAAGTTCATTGTAGATTTCTTGCATCAACGATAACATTGATTCTTTACTTAAATTAATTTCTTTTTTTGTCGGTCTTCCCATAACAATAAATATTTAAAATTGAGTTTTATTTAACCATAGTTTGAACCAAATCAAAATACATATTTTTGTATTTTTTCATTGACCCTCTAATTTCTTTGGTAGAAAGATTGGTCATTTCTCTTAATGAAAGTAATATTATATTTTTATTAAATTTATTATTATCGTTTCCAACAAAAATATTTTCATAGTTATCAAATAAATCATACAACGCTTGACCAAGTTTTATTTCATTTTCATTTAAATTTTCATTTTTAATAAATAATTCTAATTTTATTAAAAAATGATAAATAACTTTTTCTGAGTCTAAGTTGTCGTTCTCAATGTAATACGCATACCCCTCATCATTTTCTAAGCTAGTTGAAATATCTTCGTAGGATATTTTTCTATTTGTTTCTTTTTGGTCCTTAATAATTTGACCCATAAGATAGTTTTTACATATGGTTCCAAAATAAGAGTAAGCCTTCTTTTCTTTAGAAGGCTTAAATTTATCTATTTTTGTTATTAAGAATGAGTGAGTATCTGTATGGATTTCTGTAAAATCCATATCTTTTCTATATAATTTGTATCTTCTAATGATTGAAGATATCATTTTATCTAAAGGTTTTAATAAAAACTCGTTATAAATTTTATTTCTTTCGTGTGGGCACTCAGTTTGTAAAAACTTAATAACGGCCATTTCTTCACGAACATCAAAATAATTTAATTGGGTTGGTTTTCTACCTTTCTTTTTTAACTCAACACTGGTATCTCCCGTTAAATTAATAGTTTCAGACATTAAACTTCTTGTGGTTCGTATTTTATGGCTCTGTCATTAATAAAGAAATATTCTTTTTTTGCCGATTCAACCCAAAATTTAACTTCATCCGGTAAAATAATATCATCACCATTTTTATAATTCCAAAAAATAGAACCTTCTCGTAGATTCATATGTTTGTAACCAATCTTAGGTATTGACATTATTTTAATAGAATTATAAGTCATTCTTAAAAAGAATTCATAACCAAACGTTAGTTTGAAAGATGGTTTTAATAACCCATAATCAATAAATGATTCTTTTTTAATTACAATTCCGGATAATTGGAAATTTTGGTAATCTAATAATGTTTCATTAGTTAAAATACCCATCTCAGGTGTAAAGTTTGCTGCGAATGTTGCCTCATTTGTAAACCCCGCAAATTTTTCAGTATTGTCTACATCAACAACAATTGGTAAAAATGCTTGTACATCAGTATATATTTCAGAATATTTTAAAACATTTTTAAACCAAATTGATGAATATTCATCATCAAACTCAAATAATGATACCCAAGTTGATTTAGCACTTCTAACTCCGTGATTAACTTGAGATGCGTAATTTGGTTCTTTAGTCCATTCAATTTTAACTATAGGTAAATCACCAAAATCAAAGTCATTTAAATATTCAACTAATGATGTTTCATTTGTATGAACAATAACAAGTTCATTTATTTCTGTTTTTTGTATTTTTAATGACTCAATAGCTTTTTTAAAGTATTCATCAAAATCTCTTACTTTAGATGATTTAATTGGTAAGATTACCGATACATCAAATTTTTTAATTTCTTCCATATTATTCAATTGTTTGTAGTTTAGATAATTGTTCCGTAAATGATTGTTGTCTAGTGTTTAAATAACCTTCAAATAATTTTACAGATTCTTTTTCAAAAGTTTCTTTAGTTGGTAATGAATCCACAGTTTTTTTCATTTCAATAAATAAATTTTCATTTACATTATCCTCTAACCAATTTTGTAAATAGTCTGCAATGAAATCAACTAATTGTATTTTATTATTAATCCATAACCCATTATCTTCAGTCATCCATTCCGGTAGTAAATTAGGAACTAATCCTAATACAGGTATACCACATTTCATAGATTCTAAAGGGAATGTTCCGTAACCACTTACATCATCAATCCATACCGATAAACAAGATGTTTCTAACCCATTTGCAAATTCTTTTTCAGTTAAATTTCTCATATCTCTAAAAGTTATCCATCTGTATTGTGGAAACTTAATATAAAATGATTTAATTAAGTTAACCGTATCTCTTTGGTCTCTTGAATGAACTGTAATAATTGGTTTAGCGGGTAACTCTTGAGGTTTAAATCTATTTGAGATGTATGGTTTTAATATATCAAATGATATATTTCTCATAACAGATTCAATTTGTTCTTTTTGTTTATTAGAAGTTGTGATACATTTTAAAAATCCTAAATCACTCCATGTTTGACCTGGTTGTAATGTTTCTAACATATAGTCATAAGATTGACACAATACTATTTTACCACAAGGTAAATTTGTTATTTGAGACATTACAAACCCATATAATTCAGGGATAACAATTATATCTTCAGGAGAAACATCTAAGTTTTGTCCTTCAATTGATTTATGAGGTAAATTCATATATTCCTCACCTAACCATTCTGCAACACCAGTGTAATCAGGGGTTTCGTGTAAAATAATTGGGTTATAACCCGCATTTGATAATGCTAACCCTAATCTATAGATATATGCAATAGATGCTTTAGCATTACCTTTTGTGTCTTGAGCAATAAGATAAATTCTTGATTTCTTATTTTTCATATTCTCAATAGACAACTCTAATTTTGTAATTTGTTCTTGATTCATATTATAATTTGTTTAGTAATTTTTTATATAGTAATGTATTAAATGCTATTTTAAATGGTATTGATAGGTTATTAGTTCCTTTAGCCCCTAATTGTTCATCAATCTCTTCCGGTTCATCCATAATAATTTCCATCATTAATTTAACAGTTTCATATTTTATAATACTGATATGGGCTGATTCCGTTATACCTGTAGTGACCACTTTATCTCCTTTAATTTGTACATAGTCATCTATTTTGTCTAAGTCCAAATAATAATTTTCTCCTAATACTTTTAACATTATATTATTTTTGTTAACTCAAATTCTAATTCTTTAATTGTTGTTATAGAATTATCTGATTTGATGTGTTTATTATATTCCGTTTGATATTGTATAACAATTTTGTCATCCGGATGTTCTAATAATAGTGTAGGATTTGATGTAAGTAAAACATCAATTTCGTCCCACATTGAATTTATTGTTATATTACTATAAAATTTGACTTTTTCTAACTGACATCCAAATTTTGACAAAAAGAACAATGACGCTGGTTTTGACCTACCCATTTCATCTGAAACTATTAACAACTCGTGGTTATCTCTTAATTTTATGTATAAATCATTTAAATCAACAAATGTTGAATATTCTGAAGATTGTGAATGACCAAATATTTCCATAGGGAACTCCTCATATAAAAACGAATACAATTCTTCATCCGTTTGAAATTTAAAGTGATTTCTAAGGTTTAAACTATCAACCGGTAAAGATATCTCATATTTAAAAGATTCTTCATCTTCTAAGCCCTCCGTCTTATCTATCATATATTTTTGATAGGTTTGTTCTATTTTATCTATTGTGTTTCTTAATACTCCGTTAATCTCAATTGCTATTCTCATCTGGTTCATTATCGTATTTACGTAATATTTTACTAATTAATGGGTTTCTTACAATATCGTTTTTATCTTTAAATTCAAATGTTGACACATAATCATCATCTCTAAATTTTTCAATTGCGTCCCATAAACCACTGTGGGTTTTATTTTTATATTTGTCTGATTGTTCCACGTCACCTGAAATAAAGAATTTACTGTTAAAGCCAATTCTTGTTAAAAGAAGTTTCATTTGACTTGGAGAAGCATTTTGACCTTCCTCAAATATTAATATTGAATTATCAATATTCATACCTCTCATAAAAGCTAACGCAAATACTTCAATAACTTCTATCTCTTTAAGTTTTTCACGAGATTCTTTCCCAATAATTTTATTTAATAAATAATAAGATGGGAAAATATATGGGTCTAATTTTTCTTCTACGTTACCTGGTAGTGAACCTAATTTTTCTTCGGCTTCGACTGCCGGTCTAACAATAATAATTTTTTCGTAAGGAGTTTTTGGGTCCGACAATAAATCAATCGCCGCTTTCATTGTTATGTAACTTTTACCAACACCTGCTGGTCCGGAACAAACTGTAATTTCACTTTCAATTAGAGTATCATAATACTTCTTTTGATTTACGGTTAGAAACTTTTCTTTAGTTTTTCGTTTAATGATTTGACCAATTAAATCTTTTTTACTTACCGGTTTACCGGTGACTTCCGGAGTCGGAGTTGTTGTTGGTTTTCTTTTTCTAGCTTCAGCCATTTTTTAATTATTGTTGTTTATA
>Ga0214919_10011473_pt1 | contig 11053 bp, 28 predicted proteins | sample LL1503_MetaG_FD_177994 | JGI IMG/M metagenome (GOLD analysis project Ga0214919, IMG submission 177994) | Freshwater microbial communities from Lake Lanier, Atlanta, Georgia, United States - LL-1503 | ecosystem: Environmental > Aquatic > Freshwater > Lake | place: USA: Georgia | collected...
CTATTGCAAAATTGGCCAAAAGTACAAATAGCGGTATGGGCGCTACTATGTTCATTACCCACGCTCCATGTATGGAGTGTGCTAAACTTATATACCAAAGCGGTATTGGGCACGTTCTATATCGTAACGCTTATCGGGATTCTAGTGGCATTGAATTTCTCAAAAAATCAGGTGTAGAAGTTATACAAAAGTGCTAAGATAAATTCATAAAATGCAGAATAAATACCTATGATATAAAGGATTTATATGGCTGCACCTAGATCAAACTTTGATTGGTCTTCATTAGATCGAAACGGTCTGGCCACATTCTTCTGGTTTTTGGCTCCAAAAATTGTTAATCAACCTATAACTGTTGATAAGTTTCATAGACTTATAACAAGACACATAAAGCAATATATACCCTTAAAAGTATCTAAAAATATAGACCTCAAAGCCAACTCTAATGTAATATTAATAGGCGGCTGTTATTATAGCCATCACGACGAAGATCATAAGACTAGTATTGAACTTATGATGTTTTATAATCCCCAGGATGAATTTCTAAAAATTAATAAATCTAAATTTTGGAGAATATGTTATGGATTTGCAGATACTATATTACACGAAGTAATCCATATGCGACAATTCCGCAGACGCGAATTCAAACATTTACCAGACTATGCTAGTACAGCATCAAAAACTGAAAAACGAAAAGAACAAGAATACCTAGGATGTTCAGATGAAATAGATGCTTATGCATTTAATATAGCCTGCGAACTAACTGATAAATTTAAAAATAATCAACGACAAATTATCAAATATTTAAATTTTGATCAACGTGGTGTTCGTACCAAATACGACACCTGGAGAATATATCTTAAAGCATTTGATCATAATCATGATCACGAGATCATTAAACGTCTTAAGAAAAAAATCATACGATATATACCATTAGCTGAAATTGGTAAACCATATCGTAATAGAGACTGGATATGTTATTGACATAATCTAGTATCGGTGCTATACTATTTGTATGGCATTTAAAACTAATCAAAGTAAAGTTCGAACCCTTAAACAAGGCGATCGAAATTTTAATATCACTGACAATATTGTAGTGACTCCTCGAGCAGGTTTTGAAATTAGTCAGCGATGCCCGGAAAATTATCGTAGCCTAATACTTGAATGTATTGAACACGGGTGGCTCAAACCTGTTGCCCACATACACGAGCGTGAATTACTTTTTATGGGACTTAGTCAATAATGACTTCATTTATCTTACCAATGCCGGGTACTATAGGCAGTGCAAAAATTATCTTTACATCTACTAATGTAGTCAGTGAATCTGAACAAAATATTTTAGATAAAGACGAAAACACTCCCAAGTCTGTTGACGAAACCTAAATAATAGCGTATTATATACAGATAGGCAATCCTCTGCCTTTAAACATCGGAGAATAATAAAAATGAGTGAAACAGACAACAAAGAAACATATCTCGGCGATCATATTCGCGCTAGGATGAAACATGAAAATAAACGTTTTTGGGCAGGTGATAACATTAGCGAATATCTTAGCGGATCGGATAAAGAAATCCTAATTAACGAGGCCACAGAAGCATTTGAAACTGTGCTAGATCGATTGCTTATTGATCGAGAGAACGATCCAAATAGTAAGGGTACTGCTCGTCGATTAGCAAAGATGTATTTTTATGAAATAATGGAAGGCAGATATTCTGCACCTCCTGATGCAACAGCATTTCCAAATGACAGCGATGATCGTTATGAAGGTATGTTAGTAGTTCGCAGTGAACTTAAGAGTATGTGTAGTCATCATCACCAGCCAGTTAGTGGTGTTGCTTATATCGGAATCTTGGCCGCACAGAAGCTAATAGGATTAAGTAAGTATACACGCATCGCACAATGGTGTGCTAGACGCGGTACCCTCCAAGAAGAACTTTGTAACGACATTGCTCGTGAAATCATGAAAGCCACAGACAGCGAAAATGTAGCAGTCTACATCCAGGCCACACATGGATGTTGTGAAAATCGTGGTATTATGGCACATAGTAGCTTGACTCAAACTACAGTTCTTCGAGGTGCATTTAAAGATGATCCTGGCACAAAGAAAGAGTTTTTTGATAATATTAAATTACAACAAGAATTTGCTCCAAGATAATAAATGGTAAAATATATTGTTGACTTTGGTCAATAGTAGTGTTATAATATAACTTAAGGTAACAAATGAAAAATAAAGGCAGACTTAATATCCCAATGAAGCAAACATCTGCGGTTCCACAACAGCAAATGCCAGCTACACAAGCATCTAGCAAACCTAGTATAATGATTGCTGTTCCAGCAATGGAAATGGTTAATGCAGAATTTGCACAGCATCTTGCTATGGCAGCAGCTCAAATGGTTGCTAACGGTATTAAAATCAACTGTGCATTTAACATCGGATCAGTGATTACTATTGCTCGTCGTAATTTAGTTGACATCTTTTTGAAGAGCGATTTTGATTACATTTGGTGGGTTGATAGTGATATGAAATTCCCCATTGATGCTCCGTTGAGATTGTTAGGTAGAAATAAACCGATCGTTGGTGCTAACTATCGTCGTCGTCGTTTCCCCAATCCTAACTTCACTGGTATGAGTGGTACTCCTGGTACTTTCCAAGAGTTTCAAACAACAGACAATAGCCCAGCAATGGAATTGATTGATGTATTACCACATGGTATGGTATTGTGTAAACGTGAAGTCTATGAAAAAATTCCACAACCACATTATCTACAAGAATATGTTCCAGAATTGAATCTTGAAATTGGTGAAGATATTTTCTTCTGTCAACAAGCACAGAAGGCAGGATATGAAATTTGGTGTGATCAAGAACTAAGCCGAGAAGTTGCACACATTGGTATTTTCCACTTCAATTACAATTTGTCAGTACCTAAATAAAAGAAAGGATTCCTATGTTTGAATCTATTGAAATACGCAAAGTTAAAAACGGTGTTATCGTTACTTTGCGCAGTGACGACGATGAAGATCAAGAATATGTTTATGATACCGATCGCAAGGCTATCAAATTTGTAAAAGATCTTCTTGACGTTAAAAGCAAAGAGCAGGCTCCGGCTTGATAAATTATGACTGTTAAGAAAAAATATAATGTAGGTGATACCGTTTGGATTTACGGTATTAGCAGAGATAATATCAAATCCACACAAGGTAAAATACTTAAAGTGTTTACCATTGACTATGATGGATTTAACAAAGAGCCACATTATGTTATTGGTATTCCTACAGAGATAGAAATGTTGCTTGAGATTCGAACATGGCATACTATTAGCCAAACTAAAGACGGCCATGTTGGTTCAATTAGGGATGCATTTAGTAATACTGACGCTGCACACAAAATGTTAGGAAGGACCGGAATGGCGGTTATTTCCGATGATGAAGAATTAAACGAAGAGTCTGATAGATTTGAAGAACATATGGCCGACGATGAAGTTAGTCCAGATGCTATTCATGCTGCCCTTGAACAATCTCAGAAAGATGGTGAGCACGGCCCGTTGGTAACAAAACCTAATAAAGCCCGGCGTCCTTACTATAAGAAAAAGAAGGCATGACCGTTGATCCGTGGCAGCATATGCTATATCAAATTGAACCAGCATACAACAATTATAAACTTATTATGGAAGATGGTCCAAGATTTAAGGTTGAACTCAGTCGTTCCAGCAATAACAGATATCAAATACTTATTCGTGAAGTACACGGAAATTTAATAGAGTTTGGAAACTTAGATGAAAAGTGCGAATGGGCTGCTGATCAATTAAAGTCATGGCCAGATTGCCGACGAGTTTCTTGGGATAGGTGGCAGTTTAATTATCGTAAAGATGCCGCTAAATTTAAAACATTGTTTACATTGAAATGGGCACAGTAAGGTGGGAAGAATCATATGAAGGTGACCAACTTGTAGTCAAAGAGATTCACAAGTTGGTCGTCCATCGTTTTCGATTAGGAGATGTTGAAGATCCTGATCTATACGCCTCTGAACCATTGTATAAGTGGCAAGAAAGTGATCCAGGTAAGTTTGTTATGGAACACGCTATAGATAAGCCCATATGGCATAGACAATTAGATCAATCAACATACGGATATCAATATGTTATAGAAGCAGAGTTAGAGATGAAAAAGTTAAGTGAATTTTATTTAAGATGGGGAAATAATGACAAATCCGTTTAGAGATCAAGAAAAGTTTATGCGAGCCTGTGACCAAAGTGTCACCGGCGATCAAAAACAATTCGATATGTATATCAGTTTAATCGAAGAAGAATTTAACGAACTGCAAGATTCAGAGGATGATACAGAAACATTAGATGCACTTATTGACATTCTTGTAGTCACTATTGGTGCTATCCATAGTATGGGTGCAGATGGTGAAGGTGCTTGGAAAGAAGTTATGGCAACTAACTTTGCCAAAATAGATCGAGAGACAGGTAAGGTCCGCAAACGTGAAGATGGTAAAGTTCTTAAACCTATTGGATGGACCGCTCCAAACTTGACTCCATTTTTAAGGAAAAATAATGGCAACAAAGAAGAAATCTAAAGAAGTTATAGATGCAACTGGATCCGACGTTGTAAAAATAGTAAAAGGCAATCATCTAACAGTGACGACTTTTCCAAATGGTCGAACTGAACTAGTTTGGGATGATGAAGCCTTGCTCAATGAAGTAAAAGCTGCTATACTAAGCGTTAATAAACAGGAGACTGATAATGGCAACAGCAAAACAAGTAAGCAACCTAAGCGACAAACTAGTAAAAGTAAATGAATCTTTTACAGTAAATATGTATGATAATGGCTTTATGATTGAAGTCGGTGGCCGTAATAAAAAGGGTGATTATACTAACGCCAAAATTCTGTGCTCAAATGTAGAACAACTTCAGGCATTGGTACAAGAAGCCTGCACAATGGAACGTGATAGTTAATGAGAGTTTGGTGCAATTGCGGCAGAACATTAAATCCAGAAGGTAAATGTGATGCCAGTCATGCACTTACAGAAGATCAATATGCTATAATGCTCGAGAGAAGAAGAAAAATTAGTTTAAATCAAAATAAAGAATTGAAAGGAATTAATCATGACAGTTTGGGTAATCAAAACACAACACAAAAAAAGCGCAATTGAAAAACAAACTTGGGTTAAAGATGGCGTAGTAATTGTTCGTATCGAAGGATATCGTTGGGGTTCGTTTTATTGCGAAAGCGACACGCAGCCTGAAATTGATCTAGTTAATGAAGATGGTTATCGTATTGGTAGCGATGACTACGAATGGGAACTTGAGGAACTAGATGATGGTTGCTGGGTTGATTGGGAATTCCCCGAAGACATGACCGAAGAAGAACAAGGTGCAATTACCGAAGCATGGGAAGAGAATTACTTCGAAGGCTTGGAAGAATTAGGTTGGAGTCAAGATGACACCGATTACATACTAGAAGGTCCACTAGAATTATTAGACGACGATGGTAATACAGTTGCACAAGGCGACACAGACGAGGAAGAAGATTAATGGCACAACATACTAATTACTGGAGTTGCACTCCTTTTGCAGATTGGATTCGCGGTACCACTAAACTAGATGCAGGTACCAGCGAAGAATGGCATGAGTGGGAAACTCGTGCAAAACGCGACTATCCCGTCCGTTGGTGGATTGCCGAAGAAGGACTTGGTAAACTCCAAGATTTTGTAACCTGGCCTATAAGGAAAATATATGATATCAAGTACTACATTAACAACCGTTGGGTTAGTCGCACTCATGGTCTTACCGCTCATCCCCGGGATCTTAAACCGGGTCAATGGTGCGACGTGGGGAACCGCTTTTTGCCTTGTCTATTCAATGAGCTGGTTGATTTTGTTGAGATAGAACAAGCATGGCATCACATTGCCTGGGACAACGAAGCCAGGAAAAAATATGCGGCACCATTCTGGGCCAGTGGTTGGTTCCGGTGGCGTGTATGGCGTTGCCCTCAAGCAGGTCTCGATCATCTTGACTGGGCAATGACACTGACACTGAGCACAGACTGGGGTGTTGAAGAAACTGATCCTAACTACGGCAAGCCTACTGGTCAAGCATTACGTGCCAAGGAAATTAAAGAACTTTATCTATGGTGGACCACCGTATATCCAAATCGTCCAGATCCACACGATGCTAGTGGTTGGAGTGATTATTGTGAAATGTTGCGTATTAAATACGGTAATAGGTGGATTGGGATTTCTGAGAAAGATGCTGCTAGTAGAAAAGCAAGTACCAAGGCTATGAAACTTCTTGACAAGATTGAAAAAGCCTACGAGAAAGAAGATACTGAAATGATGATTCGCTTGATTAAGGCTCGTGATAGTCTATGGACTTAACTCATAAGCATACAGCAGCGTACTCCGAAAAGCACGACTGCATTTATTGCAACACTTGCAATGAATGGTTAGAGACTGCTTGCGAAGATCCCGAATGTGAATATTGTATTAACAGACCATTAAAACCAAATGAAGAAAGTAGCAAAGAGTCCTGATCGATATGGCTTCCAAAAAGATGCTTACATTGAACGTGCCCTTGAGAATGGTAAAAGTCTAGATGATCCACACGTTAAGGCCATGATTGAAATTCATGAAGAGAGTATTATGCGCGATGAAGAAAATATAAACAATACCAAATGGCAAAAGAACAATATGGAATTCGATATGCGGAGTTCCGAATGGATGGTTGCTAAGGTACGTGAAAGCCGCGTATATGCTCAACATCTATATGCTGCTATGTGTAATAACGATTTTCAGCAACTAGAAGTATTTCCAATTCTCAAAGACGAACGCTGGAGTGCCAGTTGGCGTTATGCTGGTGGCATTGTAGCGCATATGCGTGGAGAAGGTGACTATATTGAGTGGTACTGCTCTGGTATTCAAAGTCGTGACCCGTTAGAAGATGGAGAATGGGAACGAATGACTCTTGAGCAACAAACTTTTTATAAAGAAAGTCTGGCATTTGTGGGTGAAGGTATGATCACTGATGAGATCTTGGCTGACCTAAAGAAGTTAGGTTGGATATTCCGTGAAGGCGATTTTGATAAGATGCAATGAGCAAAGCAATAATTCTATCCGTAGAACAATGGAAAGAAATACTCAGTTCCATTACTAAAATTTATCCGCCAAGTGTGTTGCTAATAAGCAACATTATGAAAGAAAAGTTGGGTTTCACTGTACGTTGGCATGAAGAATGGATAGATCGAAATGTAGAAAGTAGAGATATGGGTTATGGAACCAAATATAGGCGAGAAACTATACATTTGGATTTCTACAATGAGCCAAAAAGAACTATGTTTCTGCTCAAATATTCGGACATAATTGGTAAAACCTCTCTTGACAATAAGGTATAATGACTGTATAATTACTACATACACTAACAAACATAGGAGTAATATATGGCAACAGTAGCAGGTATTAAAATTAAGACTAAGCCCGCAGCGGCACCTAAAACTCGAGTTACTAGTCAAACCATTCGTGAAAATGCTAAACGTGATTATAGTCCAAAATGGGACGGTGCTGAAGCAATGAGTGCAACTGAATTTGCTGCTCATTTCCGCGAAGCAATGAAATTCTACCGTTTGGAAAGTTCCGCAAAAGAACTCAAACCCCGTGTTATTGATTGGATGGGTCGTAACGATTATACTCGTGAACAAATCCAAGCATTTAAGAAAACCAAAGATTGGCGTTGTAATTTGACCATGGGTGCTATTGCATCTTGTTTGATCAAAGGTATGCCAGCGACTAAACAAGGTTGGAATAATAATACAAGTTCTGCAGAATGGCTCAAAGAGCAAATCGCAGGTGCTGTAGAAGCAGGCAAGTGGGATATTGAAGAAATTGAAGTGGTCAAGGCTGCTAAAGCTACTGCACCTGTTATGAACATTCAAGATCGTATCCGTGAGCAAGCGGTCGGAATGAGTGACGAAATTGATGCCGCTATTGACAGTTGGATTGTTGATCCAGAAGCATTTGATCCCAAAGCGTTTAAAATGGTTAGTCTGTTACGTGGCAAGGGTGCCAAAGCAGCACAGGCTCGTTATATCAAAGGTTTCTTTGCTCGTGGTTTAGCAGAACTGCAAGAACTTGCTAGCGGTAATGCTGATGAGCAATTGCGTGAAGGTTACAAGTTTGCCAGTCGTAAGAATGTTAAGAAGTTAATTGAGTTCTACGAAAGCATTGCACAGGCCTGTGAGCAGATTGCCGCAGAAGCTAAAGTGATGAAGAAGCCACGTGCTAAAAAAGTTAAGCCTGCAGAAGAATTGGTCAAGAAGATTAAGTTCAAGATGACTGATGACAAGTTAGGTGTGACATCAGTGCCGGCAGCAGGCTTGATTGGTGCTCAGGCAGCAATTGTATATAACGCTAAGACACGTAAGATTGGTATGTATATTTCCAAAACTAGTACAGGTCTTAATGTTAAAGGTACAAGTATCATTGACTTTACTGAGAAATCAGTACAGAAGACTTTGCGTAAGCCTGCAGAGCAGTTGAAGGACTTTAAGTTGCAGAATACGCAACGTCGAGTTGAGACTTGGTTGAGTGCCATTAAGGCCACTGATACTATATTGAATGGTAGAATGAATCAAGACATTATGATTTTAAAAGTGTTTAAGTAAGGAGTTATCATGTCAGGTTGGAATCAAATTCAGCAAGTTCGTAAAGTAGAAGAGCGAGCAGATAAACTTGGGTTAACGTTTGCTCCATACAGGCATGACGATCGTTATGGTGAGAATGTAGTATTGATTCCCAAAGATCGTGATGCATTGCCTATCTACACCCGTGATGCAGACGTATTTGTTGGCACATTGGAAGGTGCTGCTTATTGGATGCAGGGTGTTGAGTGGGCTCGTGAATACGACCGTATGGTCATTGATCGGAAGATGGATGCCAAGAGAGCCCGCAAAGAACAAGACGAGCGTAACAAGCAATTGATGATGAAGATTAAAAATAGTCATTGTGATGACAATTAAGGTAATAAGGTTATATTATGACAGACAAAAAAGACAGCAATGAAGATATGATTAAAAAAATTAAGAAACAAAATCCTGGCATTAAGGTTAAACGTGCCCCTGGGGGTGGTTTCCAGATATTTAATCCACGGGCTCCTAGTCCTCTATTGAATAATCTAATTAAACGTATAGATAAAAAATGAACAATCGAATCAAAGAACTTGAACCCCAATGTTGGGAACACAATGAATTTGGCCTTAATTTCAATTACCAAAAGTTCGCCGAGTTGATTGTGAAAGAATGTGCTTTAGTTGCTAAAACTCTACCGCATACTCCAGAAAGACATTGGGTTCAAGATTCAGTAACGTACATACCTGTTCATTGTGAGCAGAATATACTAAAACATTTCGGAGTTGAAGAATGACAGACTATGAATTAGCAGGAGTGATAGGAACAGAAAAGTTTCCCGAAGTTAGACAATTATGGAACGGGCATACAGTCTATACTGATCAATCTGACGAACGAACTGTGCCTATGATGTTTAAGAATCTTCCTGCTGGTACGCAACTATTCATTAAGAAAGTAAAAGATGAACGAACGAATTCGAGAACTTGTTAGACAGGCTGTTGAGTCTGTTGATATTGTCACAGGAAATGAATCACTAGATGATGAGTTAGCCAAGATGTATATTCCTGATTGCTTTTCGGAAAAGTTCGCCGAGTTGATTATAGAGGAGTGTGCTAGGGAGGTTGAAGAATTTGCACGAAAGTGGTGGTCTATTCATTGCCATAGCAACAAACACGCAGAGACAACCCGTAAAGCACATGACGATTTTTGTGCATTGCAAGCAGCAATCAGAAGAAGAGGAAAAACGGTATGAACGAACGAATTCGACAACTTGCTGATGAGGCTGGACTACGATTTACTCAACTGATGAGCAATCCAATGGTTCCTATTGTGGATGGTCGAGAAACAGACTTAGAAAAGTTCGCCGAGTTGATTGTTCAGGAATGTTGTTTGGCATTGTGGACAGAAGAATGTCATACAAGTGACTTGGCATTTGACGAAGTAAAACGCAACGCTACTAGGATCAAAGAACACTTTGGTATCAACCCAAATGAAATCACGGAAGATATGTTAGCCCGTTCTATTAAATGGATGGAACAACAGTTAGAAGATAAGAAACATTTCGGAGTTGAAGAATGAACGAACGAATTAAAGAACTTGCCAGCCAAGTGCTCGACGAATTAGTACCCGAGACTTGGACGGCATTGAAGTACGATAAAATCAAAGAGATTCAGTTTCGTACCGCCGAGTTGATTGTGCGGGAATGTGCTGACATTGGTCATCTGTATGAGGGTGGCGAGTATGAGGTTCGTAATCAGATTATGGCACATTTCGGAGTTGAAGAATGAACCAACGACTCTTACTTGCTTTATATGATAGGTCTGGTCTTGGAGCATATATGCCAGTTGACTATAAAGGTCATGAGTTAGTGGTAGAGGAACATATAGAAAAGTTCGCCCAGTTGATTGTTCGGGAATGTGCTGACATTGCTGACAAAGCAGAACCATACAAAGCCAGTGATTTGATTAGAAAACATTTCGGAGTTGAAGAATGAACCAATCTAAAGATTATAACTGGTGCAAGCATTGTTACAGAAATCCCAACAAGAATGGGCATACACCATTTTGTCCAGCAACCGGAGTTGAACTATGAACACACCCGTCGTACCTGATAATGTGATCAAGATGTGGGCTGATCCTAGATTTCAAATTCTAGCAGAGGTTGATAAATTATTAACAGGTAGTAAAACTTGGGCGGGTATGGAATACACCTATCATCCTATACATCCTGTCAAGTATAAACCCGTGGCAGTAAAGGTCCGCAAAGCATTGTACGACCTTCAAGCAGAATATGGAGTTGAAGAATGAGCACTGAAGAAGATAAATTTAAACACAGCAAGAGATTGCTCAAAGACGATAATGCTATTAACAAGCAATTAAAAATTGCCAAAGAATTCGGAGTTCCTGTCAAGGAGCCACATCGATTGGCCAAACATC
>Ga0214919_10011474_pt1 | contig 11053 bp, 8 predicted proteins | sample LL1503_MetaG_FD_177994 | JGI IMG/M metagenome (GOLD analysis project Ga0214919, IMG submission 177994) | Freshwater microbial communities from Lake Lanier, Atlanta, Georgia, United States - LL-1503 | ecosystem: Environmental > Aquatic > Freshwater > Lake | place: USA: Georgia | collected 2015-03-15
GACATCAATCTGGTGCGGCCCTATCGTATAACGCCCGGCGGGCGCGCCGGCGCCGGCCATCGCGTCGGTCGTGAAGAGCACGCGTCCGTCGGGCTTGGCGCGGACGAAATTTTTGAGCACCGCCTTGGGCAGATGAATCCCGTCGGGAATGAAACAAGCGATCAATTCGTCGCGGGCGAGGAGCCGTTGGATGATGTTGTCATGGCGATGCAGTTGCAGCGGACAACCATTGCCAAGGTGCGTACAGAAACGTGCACCAGCCCGAATAGCGGCGTCGATGTGCGCGTCGTCGGCTTGCGTGTGACCTAAGGAGACGTGCACGCCTTGACGCGTGACTGCCGCGATAAATTCAGCGCTGCCCGGCCACTCGGGTGCGAGCGTGATCAGGCGCAGGCGGCCGTTGGCGGCGGATTGCAGGCGCTCAAAATCAGCCAACCTCGGCGCGCGCATCGGGCCGGCCGGATGCGCCCCTCGGTAGCCCGGTTCCGGACTGAGCCACGGGCCTTCGAGATGATAACCCAAAATCGCCGAGCCCGCCGCGGGAGCAGCGGCGCAGAGTTTTTCAAACGCTGCAAACCGCCGACAAAGCGTATCAATTTCATCGGTGATGAGCGTGGCGAAAATTCCCGAGGTACCGTGACGCCGAAGCGTGGCGACAGCGTGTTCAAACTGCGCACGCGTGAGATCGTCGCGTTGGAAATCAACGCCACCAAAGCCGTTGACCTGAAAATCGAATAAGCCGGAGGAGCTCACTTGATGAGATTGAGTTCTTCGGGACTCCACGCGTCGGAGTGGTTTTTCGTCGCCGCGCGTATGGCTGCAACGTGGGCAGGATCAACGGGCGGCGCATCGTGGCCCCACTCACGTCGCACGTAAGTGAGAATCGAGGAAATCTGTTGATCGTCGAGAGCACCGTGCGCGGGCATATCGCCCGTGTGCATGCGATTGGCGACCTTGATCGGTCCGCGCACGCCGTGAAGCACGATACGCACTGTGCGCTCGTGCGTACCGAGAACCCATTCTGAGTCCAACAAAGGAGGAGCCACTCCGTCGAGACCGCGGCCGCTGACTTGGTGACAGGCGGCGCAAATGGTGGTGAAAAGCGTTTTACCGATATCGAAACGCGCTTGTTGTTCGGCTGAGAGCGGGGTGACAGCAGTAATGGCAGCCAGCCCAGTTTTTCCGGGCCAGACGACGATCTCGTGAAGTTTCGCGACACGATTCGCAAGCGCGGGGTTGCCGGTAAGCGTGGACCAACCGGTGGGCTCTTGGTTAAATCGCAGCGGGCGACGCGAGCCGTTGGCGCCAGCGATCATGCCATCAAACAACGCAAGCGAGCGACGGCTACGCGGAGGTTGAGCGGCCGTGAGAGCAACTAGGCGCTCGATGAGCGCAGTCTGGCGTGTGGCGAAAGTACCGTTGGCGAGGCCGGAGAGAATCGAATTGGCGTGAGCATCGTCAACGGACCACGCCGGATCAACGACTAGACGCTCGAGCAGTGGTAATTCGCGTTCGCCGATGCCGCTGAGAAAAGCTTCGCGCAGGTAGGTGTTTTTGGGGTGGGTGCGCACGATCGCAGCGAGCGCGAGATCGGTCGTGAGCTCGCGGTGTTCACCGAGCGTTAACACCGCTTGCAACTGCACCTCGGGCACTGTGTCAGCGGCGAGTGGGAGAAGTTGTGCGACAAGTTCGGTGCGGCCGGCTTGACCGGGTTTGAGGAAACGTTCAGCGAGACGAATTGCGGTGGTCCGCACCACCGGATCGGCGTCGGATAAAGCGTGCACCACGCTGGTGCGATCTAGCGCGCCCATTCCGTCAAGCGTCCAGAGCGCGTGCGTGCGGCCAAGGGGTTGTTTGCCTGAGAGAACGATCGCACGAATCGCTGGAGCCAAAGTGGCGTCGCGACGCTCGACGAGGAGACGCTGAGCGGTTTCGCGCCACCAAGAATTGGGATGCGAGAGGCGCTCAACCCATTGAGCGGACGTGAGCGCGGGGGCGGCTGGGGCGAGGGGCGCAGGGCGATCAATGGGTACGACGCGGTAAATGCGCCCGAGGTGTTGTGGGTTGGCCAGCTTGCGATCTTCGCTTTGCTTGCGAAGGTAACTGGTGAGCGAGATACGGTGCTGCAACACGCCACGGTAAAAATCGACGATGTAGAGCGCGCCGTCAGGCCCAGTGCTGAAACCAACAGGACGAAAGCGTTCGTCGGTGGAGGCGATGAATTCTTTTTGATCGTAGGCGTTGCGACCGAGGATCGTACCATTTTCGGCAGTGAGAATGTTACAGCGGACAAAATTCGCTGAGGGCTCAGCGACAAAAGCATTACCGTAAAATTCAGGCAAGAGATCGCCGCGATAAACCCAAGGGGAGTTGGCGGCGGTGAATTCCTTGAGTTTGCCGTCGCGCAGAAAATCTGGGCGATAACCGCGATTGATGCCGGGATTCACGCGGGCAGGCCAAACGAAGAAATTGTCGGCTGCGTTTACGTTGGTGCCGGGGAGTCGCAGGAGGTTCGGATTACGCTGGAGATAGTCGGACGGGATGATGTCGACGCGCAACGGATCGCTGTTGGAGCCGTGAAAGAGATGACCGTAGTTATCCTGACTGAGACCCCATTGACCGCGAAAGAACGTAGTGGCTGTTTCCCATTCGCCGTTTACGTAGCGAAATTTTTTCGTGTAGGCGGCGCTGTAAATCCAGTTGTCATGCGCCCAGAGCAAGTTGTTGGGTGCTCGCTCGGGATTGGCGAGGAAGGGGCGCTTGGGATCGGTTTTCACCCCGTAATCGGTGGCGACAATAGTTTTTTGGTCAGCTTTGCCGTCACCGTCGGTATCACGCCAAAAAGCGAGTTCGGGCGGCGCACCCACAAGAACTCCGTCGCTGATGAGGGCGAGGGCGCGGGGCAAAACGAGGTTATCAACGAACACTTTGGATTCGTCGTAGCGGCCGTCGCCGTCGCGATCAGTCAATACAACGACTCGGCCGACGGGAGCGTCTTCGCCATTGCCGTCGAGGTCAGGCATGTAACCGCGCATCTCGACGACCCACATGCGACCGTCGGGCCCGAAGGTCATCGCGACCGGATCCTGCACGAGAGGCTCGGCGGCGGCAATTTCGAGTTTGAAGCCGGGCATGAGCGTGAAGGATTTGAGCGCCTGCTCAGGCGTGAGCGCAGGCGCGGGCGGAATTTTATCCGCAGGCACGAGGGGAACCTGAGGCGCGCCGAGTTTATCGGCGTTGTCACCGATTTGGGCAAAGGAGAGCGGCACGCTGCAAAAAAGCGCAAGCGCAAGCAGAACGAGCGGACGGTGCAGGGCGATCATGGAACGGGCAAAAAAGACGCGTGATTGAGTCAGAAGCCAAGGGATTTGGCTCAAGAATAAAAGAACACTTTCGTCGCTCGAAACTGAGTCAAGGCTTGGCAAGCCTTGTAGAGTCTGGATTAAGAACATTCACTTAAATTCTTACAACGAAAACATGCACCGGAACATTAATCATGCCTGCTCTTTGGGTGGTCGACACGATGAGCGTGAAAAAGACTTCCACCTGCCTCTCCTCGCCCTAGCGTAGGCTCATCGCTTAGCATGAAACTCTCCATCGTCATACCCTGTTACAATGAGACCAAGACCATCCGCGCCATCGTGGACCGGGTTCGCGCCGCGCCCGTGGCTGACAAGGAAATCATCATCGTAGACGACTGCTCGCGTGACGGCACCCGCGACCTGCTTCGCACCGAGATCGCCCCGCTTGTCACCAAAATCATCTACCACGAAGTCAACCAAGGCAAAGGCGCTGCGCTGCGCACCGGCATCGCAGCCGCCACTGGCGACGCGGTCATAATCCAAGACGCCGACCTCGAATATGACCCGCAGGAATACCCGCGCCTGCTCAAACCTATCATCGATGGCAAAGCCGACGTTGTTTTTGGCTCCCGCTTCTCCGGCGGTGACGCGCACCGAGTCGTTTATTTTTGGCACATGGTCGGCAATAAATTCCTGACGTTACTCTCCAACATGGCGACCAACCTCAACCTCACGGACATGGAAACCTGCTACAAAGTTTTCCGCCGCGAAATCATTCAGAAAATCACCATCGAGGAGGACCGCTTTGGCTTCGAACCGGAGATCACCGCCAAAATCTCGAAACTCGACATCGCCATCTACGAAGTCGGCATCAGCTACTATGGGCGCACGTACGCTGAAGGCAAAAAAATCGGCTGGCGCGACGGGTTCCGAGCGCTCTGGGCGATTTTGAAATATAATTTTTTCCGGTAAGTCTTAAAAAGACGGGGAAATTAATTCAGCTAAACAGGAAATCAGGGGGTAAACGTGATCGTGCGTGAACCTGCAATGCCCGTGATAGTAATGGGGGTACCTTGCGTAAAAACCTTCGGATACGTTTCGTTGGCGATGGCTTCTAAAGTCTTCATATTAGCCGTCGGGCCAACAATTTTATCGATGGAAACACTAGAGACACCGTGCTCTAGATAGTAAAGATCCGCAGCCACCGCGAGCTGCTTGGCATTGTTCAAGATTTTCTGATCTTGTGCAGTCTGACGTAATTTATTGAACGCGGGTAATGCCATGGATGCGAGCAAACTAATAATCACGATCACGATCATTATTTCAACGAGCGTGAAACCCTTAGATGAAGTTAATTTGGTTTTCATAATGTAATAACAAAGGGCCTAATTTGAATCTCTTTGAAAGTTGTAGCACCCCCAATTCAAATCCAAAACGTCGCAGAATCTGTGCGTAAAATATATTAAGAGGGCAGATTTCATGCAGTCGAATCGCCAGATTCCAATATGCTTATTTTTTTCGTTTTTTAACGGATGAAGCCTTAGTTAGAACCACTTTTTTCTTAGCAGTCTTTTTCTTTTTTACCGGAACTCGCTTAAGTGATTTCGGAGAGGCTTTCTTAGCTGATTTGGATTTAGAAACTTTGCCTTTGGTCGCTTTGGGCTTGGCGATTTTTTCGGGCTTGGGTGCGGCAAATAGACTAGGTACAGAGACTTCAACCGCATCTTTCCAGAGATTCTCCAAAGCGTAGTGTTCGCGTTGGTCTGCGGTGAAGAGGTGAATCATCACGTCAAAGGCATCGATCACCATCCAGCCTGTGTCCTGGGGAATTTCCATGCCGACGATCCGAGCTTTGGCAGCATCTAGGGCTTTTTCCACTTCGATGCGCAAGGCGCGCAAGTGCGGGGCGGAATTACCGGTCGCCAACACCAGAAAGTCGGTGATCGAGGATTGCTCGCTCACGTCCATGACGCGCAGATCTTCGGCCTTTTTTTCATCTAAGGCCAGGCAGCACAGTTTCACTAACGCTAACGAATCCGCTTTATTCAATTTCATCATTTATCGCAATACAGAGCGTTTTCGCGGATGTAAACAATCGCCTTGTGCGGCACGAAATAGTCCAGCGACAGATTCAGCCGCGTACGCTCGCGCAATTCTGTAGAATTGATCGCCAGCAAGTGACCGTCGCAGCGTCGCAAGCGCAAACCCGGGATGTCTTCGCGCGGTTTGACCGGATAGCCCGGCCGTTCGAGAAAAATGAATTCTACCAGCTTCGCGAGTTCCTGAATGTCTTTCCAAAGGTGCAATTTAGGCAACTGATCGCCGCCGATGACCCAAAACAGTTCATCTTTGGGATAAAGCGCCCGAAAGTGGCGCGCCGAATCGATGGTATAACTGATACCGCCCTTGCGGAGCTCATAGTCGGAGATCTCGAAACGCCGGTCCCATTCCGTCGCTGCGCGCAGCATCGCGAGTCGATCCTCGGCAGAGGATTGCACGTCGTTGGGCTTGAGCGGGGCCTGCGCGGCCGGCACCAGGATTAACCGGTCCAGCCCACATTGCTCATAGGCGTCTTGAGCCGCCATGAGATGACCGAAATGCACGGGGTCGAAGCTCCCGCCGAGAAATCCTATTTTCACGCGCCGAGAACGTGGGTTTGCACCCGAGGCCCCGCAAGGCTCAATTACTCACCACTACTATTTCGGTGCGCTCCCTGATCTTCTTTAAACTCATGTTTCGCCTCAACGCCGCGTTCCGCCTCGCGCTGGTTAGCACCACCGTGGCCATCACCGGCTGCTCGCGTCGCGAAACCCTCGTCCAAGCCGGCGATCGCCAAGGCATCCTCCACGTCGGTAACGGTGCCGAGGTCCAATATCTCGATCCCCATATCGCCGGCGGCTCGATCGATCACAATGTTCTTAGCGCGCTTTATGAGGGACTCGTCACCCTCGACGAGGAGACCCTCCAGCCCCGCCCTGGCATGGCTACCCGCTGGGAAACGTCCCCCGACGGCCGCACCTACACATTTCACCTACGACCAGAAGCCCGTTGGTCCAACGGCGACCCGCTCACCACCCACGATTTTCTCTACAGCTTCCGCCGCGCGCTCACCCCCACCCTCGCCTCCGAATACAAAGACGTTTTTTACCCTGTAAAAAATGCCGAGGCCTACGCCAAGGGCCAACTCACCGATTTCACCCAAGTCGGCTTCCGCGCACTCGACGCCACCACGCTCGAGATCACACTGACGCAACCCACCGCCTACTTTCTTTCTCTCCTGCGCACCAACGCTTGGTTTCCCGTACACGCCGCTTCCGTGGAAAAATCCGGCGCCTTCGACGACCGTAGCGCCCGCTGGACGCGCACCGCTCCTTTTATAAGCAACGGCCCGTTTCGCCTTCGCGAATGGCGAGAGAGCCAACACCTCGCAGTGGAAAAAAATCCCCACTACTGGGACGCCGCGCATGTTCGCCTCAACGAGATCCGATTCTACCCCAGCGAATCGCTCCAAAGCCAAGAACTCGCCTTCCGCGCCGGGCAACTGCACACGACCTGGGACGTTCCTCTGAGCAAAATCGACGCATACAAAACCGACGCGCCCGCGCTCCTGCGTGTCGAACCCATTTTCGACAGCTACTTTCTGCGCTTCAACGTCACTGCCCCTGCCTTCCGCGACCCCCGTATCCGCCGCGCATTCGCCCTCACCATAGATCGCGAAGCCATCGTCAAAAACATCCTTCGCGGTGGCCAACTCCCCGCTGCCTCCCTCACTCCACCCCACATCGCCGGCTACCTTCCACCCCCCGGCCTCGCCACTGACCCCGCACTTGCCCGCCAACTCCTTGCCGAAGCCGGCTACCCCGGCGGCGTCAGTTTCCCCAAGGTCGAGTTTCTCACCATTCCTCAAGAGACTAACCAGCGCATCGCCGAAGCACTTCAAGAACGCTGGCGCCGAGAACTTGGCGTTGAAGTCGTGATCCTCCAAAAAGAATTCAAAATGTTTCTCGCCGCCATCAACGACCAATCCCGCGACTACACCTTCGCTCGCGGCAAATGGACCGCCGAATATCCCGACCCGCTCTCCTACCTCGCCATCTTTACCACCGGAAATGGCGTCAACGGCACCGGTTGGACCGACCCCGCCTACGATGCACTCATTCACGCTGCCAACGCCGAACTCGATCCCGCGCGCCGCCACGCTGCTCTCCAAAAAGCCGAAACCTACCTACTCGACCACACCCCAATCGCCCCCGTTTACTGGGGTACCCGCACCACCCTAGTCCAAACCTCCGTCCGCGGCTGGAAAAAATCTCCACTCGCTTTTCATAACTATAAAGACGTCTGGCTCGAAAATTAATTCAACCCTCATGCCCGCTCGCAAAATCATCATCGACCAAGACACACTCGGACCCGCCACCTCCAACCTCCAGTCCGTCGCGATGCTCCTCAACGCACCGGACGTCGAGGTGCTTGGTATCTGCGTTCCCACCGGCGATCACTGGCGTGACCCACAAGTCCGCCACGCACTTCGCCTCCTTGAGATCATGGGCCGCACCGAGGTGCCCGTCCTGCCTGGAGCCCTCACGCCACTAGTCCGCACCCTAACCGATCACGCCCTCTGGGAAAAACAATACGGCCGCCTCTACTATAACGGCGCTTGGGACTTCGCCCGCCCTGGCCGAACTGTCGACCCCCACGCCACGATCGATCTGCCCGAGGGCAACCCCTCCACCCCGCCTTCAGCCGAACACGCCGCCAATTTCATCATCCGCCAAGCCCGCGCTCATCCCGGCGAAATCTCTCTCTGGTGCGCTGGCCCTCTCACCGATGTCGCTCTAGCGCTACGTCTCGAACCCCAGCTCCCCCAACTCCTCCGCGAACTCCATTTCATGGGCGGCTCCTTCCACCCGATGACCGAGTCCCGCGAGTTCAAGCACTCCCCGCGCCGTGAGTTCAACCTGCGCTTCGACCCCGAAGCCGCCCGCATCGTCTTTCACTCCACGTGGCGCAAAATCACCTGCTCACCCATCGACATTTCTCAAGACGTCCGCTCCACGCCTGAACACTTTGCCACCATCGCGCGCGCCGGCACGCGCCTAGCCGCTTACCTGGATAAATTTGGCCAACGGGGCCGTCCGCTCTGGGATGAAATTGCCGCCGCTTCATGGATCGACCCCGCCGTCGTCACGCACGCCGAAGAAGTATTTATCGACGTGAACCTCGACCGCGGCGCCAGCTACGGCGACACTCTTAGTTGGCCGCCTGGCTTCGAACCCGGCCATGGCGAAGCCCGCGCGCGCCTGGAGAAGCGCCTCGATGGCGACCGTTTCTCCACGCTGTTCACCTCGCTGCTCTCCCGCTGATTACATGCCCATGCGCCTCAATATCATTCTGCTCTCTTTACTCACGCCTGCAATTTCCCCAGCTCAACCCGTGACTAACACCCCCGCGCTCCAACCCGCCGATCTCATCATCACGCACGCGCACATCGTAACCATGAACGCCACACGTGAGGTCATCCCCGATGGCGCCGTGATCATCCGTGATGCCCGCATTCTCGCCGTCGGCCCCAGCGCAATTGCACTCCAGTACACCGCGAAAAAAACCATCGATGCCCGCGGCGACCTCGTAGTCCCTGGCATGATCAACACTCACACGCACGCCTCAATGACCGTCTTCCGCGGCCTAGGAGACGACGTACCCGACCGCCTACGCCGCTTCATTTTTCCCCTAGAAAAAAATCTCATTGATCGCGAGCTCGTATACTGGGGCGCGCTCCTCGGTTTCATTGAAATGGTCGAAGGCGGCACCACCACCGCCGTTGACATGTATTACTTCGAAGACGAAGTCGCCCGCGCCGCCAAACAGATCGGCATCCGCGGCGTCCTCGGCGAAAGCATCCTTAATTTTCCTACGCCCGACGCCCCCACACCCTACGGCGGTATCGATTATGGCAAAAAGTTTGCCGCCGACTGGCGCGACGATCCGCTCATCACGCCCGCCCTTGCCCCGCACGCGCCCTACTCCCTTGATGCCGCGCACCTAGCCCTAGTGGCCAAATTATCCGCCGACCTCGATTTACCCGTGCTCATGCACGTCGCCGAGATGCCCGACGAAGTAGCCACCCTGCGCAAAGAACGCAACCAAACCCCCGTCGAATACCTCGACTCCGTGGGTCTGCTCACTCCGCGCCTCGTCGCCGGCCATTGCATCTTCGTCAATGACTCCGACATCGCCCTCCTAAAGAGCCGCGACGTCGGCATCGCCCACAATATCGTCGCCAACATTAAATCAGCCAAAGGTATATCTCCCGCCCTCAAGATGCACGACGACGGACTCCGCGTCGGTCTTGGCACCGACGGTCCCATGAGCGGCAACACCCTGGATGTAATCGGCCAGCTCGGCTACGTCGCCAAGCTCCACAAACTCGACCGCAAAGACCGCAATGTCATGCCTGCCTTGAAAGTGGTCGAGATGGCAACCCTCGGCGGCGCCCGCGCCCTGCACCGCGAAAAAGACCTCGGCTCCCTAGAGCCCGGCAAACTCGCGGATGTCACTATCCTCGATCACGAGGGTACCAACATGATCCCGCTCTACGACGTGTATTCCGCGCTCGTTTACGCCGCCGGCCCCAAAGACGTCCGCACGACGATCATCCACGGCCGCGTCATTATGGAAGACCGGAAAATCCTCACCATCGACGTCGACAAGGTGAAAACCCGCATGCGTGAAATCGCCCAGCGCATCACAACCGCCCTCGCCGCCGGCTTAAAATAACCCCAAAAACGCCCGGTTCCAATTGGTGCCCGGGGCCGGACTCGAACCGGCACGACCTTACGATCAGGGGATTTTAAGTCCTTTAACGGTGGTGTTTCCTCAAGTTGCCTCCTGTTGCCTTATGTTGCTTTACTTGACCTTTTTCAGAGCTAAATATCTGAATTAAGCCATAACATGAAGCAACAATCAGCAACGCTTGATAACCTCGATAAGCGTCAAGTAAACGGCAAGACATCTGGCAAGGTACGAATACGCTCTGGCGTGAACACCACCGCCTATTGGAGATCCAAGCTGTTCAGGAATAGTTACCGGGATAGAAATGGCCAAACTATCCAGGTGCCCGAGTGGTACGCTCGGTTTAGGCATGAGGGTATTACCAAAAAGGTGAAATTACGGTCTGCCGATAAAGAGCAGGCAGCAGAAGATGCCTTAATTTTATCCCAAAAGCTTGCCGAGGAGGGATGGTCAGCCGTCACCAACCGATTATCGCGATTACCCTCCTCTCCATCTATAGACGAATTTTGCGAAATCTATCAAAAGACGGCTTCAAGCATGGAAAGAGCTCCAAGGCCGGTTTCAGTGAACCTTTATTGCCGATGCCTAAAGTTGATTTGTCGATACGCAGGCATACGGGAAATACGTCAATTAACCGGCGAAGCTATTGAGATCGCACGCGATAATTACCGAGCGAAAGCACGTAAAGAAGATCGAGACGAAGCTGCTATTCAAAACACGATCAGTAAAATACTGCGCAACGCCGCTGCATGTTTTTCGAGGGAGGCGCGCAGCATTATGGCTAGGAATAACCTGAAGGTACAAAATCCCTTCGAGGGAATACGCAAAACCCAAGATATTGAACCTGTTTATGCGCTTCCGAGAGAAATCATCCAGAGAATATGGGGTGATTTACCCAAATTGAGAGATGGTGATCCTCATTCGAGTTATTCTGGAGTAGGGACAAAAGATCGGAAAAA
>Ga0214919_10011475_pt1 | contig 11053 bp, 11 predicted proteins | sample LL1503_MetaG_FD_177994 | JGI IMG/M metagenome (GOLD analysis project Ga0214919, IMG submission 177994) | Freshwater microbial communities from Lake Lanier, Atlanta, Georgia, United States - LL-1503 | ecosystem: Environmental > Aquatic > Freshwater > Lake | place: USA: Georgia | collected...
ACAGAGATATAATTATTGAAGATGGTGTTTGGATAGCAAGCGGTGTTATCATAATCGGTCCTTGCAAAATTGGCAAAAACTCAGTGATTGGATCTGGGTCTATAGTAGTTAAAGATATTCCTCCTTTGACTTTTGCTGCAGGAAACCCTGCTAAAGTAATTAAGACTATTAATTTTTCATAATTATGAAAATTGAAAAAAATTCAACATTCGAGAATGATATAATATTTGTTGATGGCCTTTGGGGTACTGGTAAAAGTATTTTAGGCCCAATCATTTCTAACATGGATGAGGTTGAAAAAATTAAATCTGAAAGCATTTATGAATACATTTCTTGGTTGAATCAGTTAGAAAAAATTGATGAAGACGCCGCAGTTTGGATGATGCGCAGTTATGCAGATAGTTCTCAATATCATAATAGAATAGGACGAGAGATAAATTTGAGGTGGAATGATGATACAGGTTTAAAACAAGTTATAAATAAATGGGATTATATTAAGCGTTTGTTTGGAAAAGAGGGAAATGACTTTGTTGAGGAAATTAATTCTAAAAACTTAGCGTTTTCAGTTATGTCACACATGTTGATGCTTTGTCCTGAATTACTTGATAAAAGCTATGGAAGTAGGGTCAAAATTATTGAAACTGTTAGAAATCCTTTGTACATGATAAGTCATTTTGCAAATTATCTTGATAGATTTGAAGCATCTAGAGAGTTTACGATGGCCTATTATTATCAAGGTGTTAAAATACCTTGGTTTATTAACGAATCTGTAGATGAATTTGTTGAAGGAAATAAATTTGAAAGAGCTGTTCAGTGTATTGTTAAATTATATCCTCTATTGGAAACCAAAATAGAAAATTCAAAAAAAAACGGACTTCAAATTCTAGAAATAAGTTTCGAAGAAATTGTTTTTGATACAAAGCTAACACTAGAAAAAATTGAGTTTTTCTTAGGAAGAAAGCATTCAGAGAAAATTAAAATAATTTTAAAGAAACAAAAACTACCAAGAAATACAATTGCACAAGGAAATGGTCATAAAGATTATGGTTGGCAAAGATCCAATAAGTCTGAACTTGTCACATATCAAGAATTATTAAAAATTGTTTCTGAAAACTGTTCAATTTCTTCTCAAGAATCTTTACAATCAACTATAAAATGGTATAATAATAAGTATCCAAGTAAATTATCAAATTTTTCATTTAACTTATAACATTTAATTTATAATTAAGAATTTTAACATAAAAAAACAAAATTTTGATGCAAGTAATTGGGCAGATCTAATTGCAAAAATCCTAACAGATAAAATTAAATCAATCCTTGACATAAATGAAATATGTACGGTAATGTTAACCGGCGGAAGAGCTGCTAAAGAAATTTATAATTCTATTTCAAAACTTAATTTATTATACAATTTAGAAAATATTGACTTTTATTTAAGTGATGAACGTTTAGTTGACATGAATGATAAAGATTCTAATTATAAAATGATTAAAGAAACTTTGTTTAAATATGGGCTTCCAAAAAAATGTAATCTATACCCAATGATTGACTTAAAATATAATATTGATGTTGCTGCGAAAAAGTATTCGGACATATTGCCTAAAGATATTGATATATTATTATTAAGTATGGGTGAAGATGGACATATTGCATCTCTTTTCCCGAATAGTGCTGCAATTTCTGAAACAACTAAATCTATCTTACCTGTAATAGGTACAAAATTACCTTATCAAAGAATTACTATTACTCCTAAAGTCATAAAAGAAGCTAAAAATACCTTTGTATTTTCAATGGGAGAAGAAAAGACAAGTGTATTTAATAAATTACTTGATAATATCAATGATATTTATTCAATACCCGCCCGTTTAGTAATACATGCAGAATGGTTTTTAATAAAATAAAAATTTAATAATGAATAAAATACTTATATCAACTTCCAATTTTAATTTTGAACTTCTAGACGAAATGCTATCAGTGTCAAAATATAAATTTGAAATAATTAAAAATCCTTTTAAAAGAAAACTGAGTGAAGAAGAAGCAATTGAACTACTCTCTGATGACGTTATTGGTATGATTGCAGGAGTAGAAAGTTTGAGTGAAAAAGTACTTAAATCATCAAAAAGCTTAAAAATTATCTCAAGATGTGGGATAGGAATTGATAACATTGATTTAACCGCTGCTAAAAATCTTGATATTACTATAACAAATACACCTGATGCACCTACATTGCCTGTTGCAGAACTTACAATAAGCCATATATTAAGCCTTTTGAGAAAAGTAGCCCAATCGCATACAAGACTCAAAATGGGTTACTGGGAACCACAAATGGGCGGGTTATTAAATGAAAAGGTTATTGGAATTATAGGATTTGGTAGAATTGGCAAAAAAGTGGCATATTTATTGAACGCATTTGGTTGTAAAGTTCAATTTTACGATCCTTTTGTTGACACAACAGAATATAATGCTACAAAAGTAGATTTAGAATTTTTACTTAAAAGTAGTGATATAATTACTATTCACATGCCATATAATGCCGAAACACATCATATGATTTCACATAATGAAATAAATTTAATGAAAAATAGTGCTTTAGTTTTTAATTTATCTAGAGGGGGTTTGATAAATGAAAATGCTTTATATGAAGCACTTATAAATAAAAAAATTGATGGCGCCGGAATTGATGCTTTTGAAAAAGAACCTTATACAGGACCTTTAATTAACTTAGAGAATGTGATTTTAACACCTCATATGGGGTCTTATGCAAAGGAGTCAAGATATAAACAAGAATATGAATCAATTATCAATTTAATCAATTCATTGAAAAAAATTAATTCATTTTAGTTATGAAAAAAGTTTTAGTTATTGGAGGGTCTGGCTTTATGGGTAGCCATACAGCTGACGAATTGAGCAAGTCTGGTTATTCTGTTATTATATATGATCGCTTCTCTTCCCCTTGGCTACGAGATGATCAGGAGATGATTGTTGGAGATTTTGAAGATTTAATTAAGCTAGAAAGTGCAATGAAGGATGTCTCTATTGTTTATCATTTTGCAGGCCTTGCTGATATTGGAGAGTCTAAAAAATTCCCCTATAAAACTATTGAGTCTAATGTCATGGGACTAACAAAAGTATTAGAAATCGCTGTTAAGTCATCGGTTATGAGGTTTGTTTTTGCATCAACAATGTACGTTTATAGTATTCATGGCTCCTTTTACAGAGCAAGTAAACAAGCGGCAGAAATTATAATTGAAGCATATGCAGAAGAATTTGACATTGAATATACATTTTTAAGATATGGGTCGCTTTATGGACCCAGAGCACAAAATTGGAATGGGATTAGGAGGTTTATAGCTCAAATAATAAATGAAGGAAAATTAGATTATAATGGGAATGGATTGGAAATGAGAGAATATATTCATGTAAACGATGCCGCAAGGCTAAGCGTTGAAGTCTTAGACCCTAAATTTGCAAACAATGCCATTACAATTACAGGACAACAATTAATTCGAGTTGATGATTTAATATCAATCATGTTTGAAATAGCTGGAAAAGAAAGAAAAGTAAATTATTTAGGAGAAAAAAATATTTCTAATCATTATGGTAATACACCATATAGATATACTCCAAAATCTGCAAAAAAAATTGTGCCATTAGAATTTGTTGATTTAGGCCAGGGTCTACTTGATATAATTGAAGAAATTAATCATGAAATAAAAAAAAATGAAAATTCTAAATTATAAAATTATATTTTGGGATTTTGATGGAGTTATAAAAGAGTCAGTTAATATTAAAACAGAAGCTTTTGCAGACTTATTTGTAAATTTTGGAACAGATATTGTAGAAAAAATTAAAGTGCATCATATTTCTAATGGCGGAATGTCAAGATTTAAAAAAATACCTTTATATGCAAGCTGGGTTGGATTAACTTTAGATGAAACCCAAGTAATTCAATATTCAAATAAATTTAGTGAGCTTGTTGTCAATAAAGTTATAAATGCAGAATGGGTGCCTGGTGTTGAACAAGTTCTAAGATCTAATTTTTTAGAACAGAAATTCGTTTTAATTTCTGCAACGCCTGATGATGAATTAAAATTTATTGTTGAATCATTAAATTTGACAAATTGTTTTGATTTAATTTTTGGATCTTCTATATCTAAATCTGATGCAATGCTAAAATCACTAAATTTATTAAATGAAAATCCAAAAAATTGTTTAATGATTGGAGATGCATTGGCCGATTATGAAGCATCAAAAATTAATAATATTGAATTTATATTAAGACAACATGACACTAATGATAAAATGAACAAAATTCATTCAGGAATTAAAATAAAAAACTTTTTAAATTATGAATCGATTAGAACAGATTTTAAAAATTAGACAGAAATTACAAAATGGTAAATATAGTGTTGGAAGTTGGATTCAAATACCTAATGCATCTGTAGCAGAAATTTTAGGTAATTCAGGCTATGATTGGGTAGCTATTGATTTAGAGCACGGTTCTATTTCAACAACAGACTTGCCAGATTTAAATAGAGCCATAGAATTAGGTGGAACACTACCTTTGGCTAGAGTAGCCATTGCTAATAGCAAAGATTGTAAACAGGCACTAGATGCCGGTGCTGGAGGCGTAATTATTCCAATGATTGAAAGCTCTAAACAACTAGAAGAGACAATTCAATTTTGTTGTTGGCCACCCATTGGCAAAAGAGGTGTTGGATTTTCGAGGGCAAATCTTTTTGGGAAACATTTTGAAGAGTATAAAAATGAGTCACAACAGCCGTTAATAATCGCAATGATAGAAAATATATCAGCTGTTGATGATTTAGAAAATATTCTTAAAGTAAAGGGACTTGATGCAATATTTATTGGACCATACGATCTTTCTGCTTCAATGGGAATTGTAGGGATGTTCGAATCAAATTCTTTTATAAGCGTAATTAAAAAAATATTTGATCTTTGCCAATTAAATAAAATTGCATGTGGAATTCATATTGTTGAACCAGATCCTAATATTTTAAAAAATAGAATTCATGAAGGCTTTCAATTTTTAGCATATTCAATTGATTCTGTTTTTTTAACTAAATCAACACAATTACCTATTTAATAATTTATATATTTTTATGAGCATATTAGCAATAATACCAGCTAGAATGGCTAGCAGTCGTTTTCCTGGCAAACCTATGATAAAAATATTAGGAAAGCCCATGATTGGGCATGTATATGAACGCGTATCTAAATCTAAAATATTAGATAAAGTTATAGTTGCAACCTGCGACATTGAAATTTTAAACTTTATCGAATCTATTGGAGGAGAAGCGGTTTTGACTAGTGATAAACATGAAAGAGCATCAGATAGATGTGCGGAGGCTTTACTTAAAACTGAATTAAAAAATAACATTAAATACGATATAGTTTTAATGGTTCAAGGTGATGAACCGTTAATAATACCGGAGATGATAGAACAAGCTATTAATCCAATGATTCTAGATAATAGTATAAATGTAGTTAATCTAATGGCAAAAATTTATGCTAAAGATGAATTTGAGGATAGAAATTGTATCAAAGTAGTTTGTGATTTACAGAGTAATGCATTATATTTTTCAAGAGAACCAATTCCAACTCAAACAAGATCAAATCTTGCATTAATGTTTAAACAAGTTTGTATTATACCATTTAAAAGAGATTTTTTAATTGAATATAATTCATTAACGCCATCGCCATTAGAAATTTCAGAATCTGTTGATATGATGCGAGTATTAGAACATGGCTATAAGGTTAAAATGGTTAAAACAGAATACGAGACACAATCTGTTGACACACCAAATGATTTATTAAAAGTAGAAAAAATAATTTTATCTAATAATTAAAATGGAGAAAATTAAAAAAAGATTAGTTATACTACAAACAAAATCACAAGCTTTAAAGTATTATCTAAATTATCAAGATAAAGATAATGATTTAGTTTTACCAATTGGACCAGATAGTATGTATATTTCACAAAAGTATAATTCTACAATAACTCACTTAGGAGAATTTTGGGATGAAAGTGAATATAAAAATGCAAAGCAAAAGTCCGAAAATAAAATTGATATTTTAGTAGAAAATTTAAATAATTATTCATTAAAAATTGATTATAATGATTTTATTGAAATTGGCAACTATTTTTCATTTCAATTATGGGTTATAATTGGTCAAATACATTATAATCAATTTATAATACAATCAATTTTTGATAAATTAAAACCCAATTCAATATTATGTTTTGAAAAAACAAAACAAGAAATATATTTAGATTATCGTCCAGATCCTGATAGAATTTTTATAGATATTTTAAAAACACATAGAAGTATAGCCAGCTTAGAATTTAAAGTTATTAAACTTAGAGAGTCTAGAAAAAAAAATACGAATAGAGAAAAAATACTTTCATTAATACCGACTTTTCTAAGAACTTTATTGAGAAATATTAGGGATAATTCTCTTATAAAAAATAAAAAAAATGCAGCAAACAAGTTATTAGTAATAGGAGGAGCTGGAGATTGGATAAAATTAAATAATTATAATGAATTCAATAGTTTATATAAGCTAAATTTTGCTCCAAAATTGATGCTTTGCAAAACAAATGATTTTAATTCAAAAGAATTACAAGAAATATTATATAATCAAATAACAAATGAAAATTTTGGTGCTTTAAACCTTACATATTTAATAAATTTAATAAATAGTAATCTTAATTTATTCATTAATAATTTAAGTTTTGTAAAAAAAAATATAGCAACTTATGATGCTGTTGTTACTAACGTTTTTACATTTCCTTTAGATTTATTCCTTGCCCATGTAGCATCCTCTTTAAATCTTCCTGTTATTGTATGGCAACATGGTGAAAAAGGCCAGATATTTGATCCTACTATTAAATCTACTGAATTACTATATGCATCTAATTATTTTTGTTATGCTGATTCGGTTAAAAAATATTTTTTAAAGCTTAACATAAATAGTAACACAAGATATGATGTTGTTGGAAGTATAGAAAAAAATGTTTCTTGGAAAAATGGGAATTCAATTGTTTATGCAACTGGAAAATGGTTTAAAACTGCTACACCATTTATTTCAAAATCAAATCCAGATAAAAGATTATTTGACGCACATAATCTTATTCTCAATTACTTAACAAAATATACAGAAAAATTTGAAGTTATATTTAGACCTAATAATTCACCAGGCCAAAATGATATCCCATACTCATTTAAAAATATTAAAATTGATTTTGATACAACTTTTACAAAGTTACTAAAAGATGCGAAAATTGTAATTCTAGATACACCTGCTACAACTTTGGTTGAAGCTTGTAGTACTGAAGTTCCAATCTTCGTATTAGGTGGAAGAGCTGAATATAATCTTGATTTTTTGCAAACAATTAAAAGAAGAGTAATTTGGAAAGAAACACCAGAAGAATTAATTGTTGCTATTGAAAATTTTATACAAAAAAATGAATATCCATCGAATTTATTAGATAGAGATTATTTAAATAAGTATTGTGCAAATTCCGATAATAATGAAGTTTTAAAAAAAGTAATATTTTCTCTTAATAAAGCAATAATAAAAAAAATATAATAAATAAAATCATGATAGCTTTATTGCCGATGAAAGGTCATTCCGAACGTGTTCCTGGTAAAAATATTAAAATTTTAAATGGCAAACCATTATTTTTTCATATTGCTGACACTCTTAAAAACAGTAATTTATTTGATTATTTAGTAATAAATACAGATTCCGAAGAGATAGCAAATTTGGCATTAGAAAGGTATCACAATTGGGCACAGATAAATGAAAGACCTAAAGAACTTCATGGAGACTTTGTTTCAATGAACTCTATTATTGAATATGATTTAAACCAAATGGAGTCCCAATCTATATTTTTTCAAACACATAGTACAAATCCTTTATTAACTATTGATACTATCAAAAATGCAATTTTTAAATTCGAAACATTACAAAAAGATAAAAATATTGATAGCTTATTTTCAGTTAATTTAATAAAAACAAGATTATATAATAATAATTTAATTCCCATAAACCATAATCCAGAATACCTTCAAAGAACACAAGATTTAGAAAACGTTTATGAAGAAAATTCAAATTTTTATATTTTCACAAAAGATAGTTTTAAAAAAAATAAACGTAGAATTGGATCAAATCCAGAAATTTTTATAATGGGTAGAAATTCAATTGAATCTATCGACATTGATGATAAATCCGACTGGGAATTAGTTGAAAATATTTTAGCGCATAAATAATAATTATAAATTTTTAATCATTAACATAACTAGTATACAACATGGAAACAACCATTTCTTTTTTAGACATTGATTTAGGTATAGAACAAAAAAAATTAAAAGAATTAAGCTTTTGGCTTAATGTTTTGGATAGACCAAATGGATGGCACTATGACTTAGATCATATATATATATTAAATGAACTAGAGAAAAATAATATACTACCAGGTGCTACTATTATTGATGCCGGAGCTGGCCAAGGTATAATGCAATATGTTTTAGCTTCTAGAGGTTACAATGTTATAAGTTTAGATTTTTCACCAAGAAATAAACCATTTAGAGCTAATGGAATTTTTTCTATATCCGGTTCAGGAATCGATAACATTAACTATGATCATGAATATATGAATTTTATACATTATGGAGATAGTTCACCAAGAAGCATGATAAGTAGATTAAATTTAAAAAAACTAAATAAAATTGTTTTTATACCTGGTAGATTGTTTAGGAAGATTAAATCCTATTCATTTTATTTATGGGCAAGATTTTTTACTAACAAAAATAAATATGGTCAAATTACATATTTAAGAGCACCATTTCATCAAATTAATCTTTCTGATAATACTGCAGATGCTATAGTTTCTGTGTCTGCCATTGAACATGCGGATATTAATCTGTTTAGTGAAAATATTAATGAGTTAACGCGAGTCCTAAAAAATAACGGACAATTAATAATTACGACTAGTGGTTCTTTAACAGAGGAAAGAACATATGATAAAAAAGTAAAAGGATGGAATTTTTGCGAATCTGAATTTAAAAATTTAATTCCTGACTCAAAAACCTTACTTACTAATAAAAATAAATTCATTAACAAGCTTTTATCTTCAAAAACTTTTATAAAAAGAATTGATCCATATTATTACGAAGATCAAGATTCAATATTTTATAAAAAAAGGTTTTCAATATTTCCATATATACCAATTGTAATTAAAATTATTAAATAAATTCTTTAATAATGATATTACATGAAGAAAGAGATTATTTAATTACATATAATAATTTGCTTTCAGAGTTATCAAAGGAATTTAATCAAAGTTTTGCTTCAATTGCAAGTCCAACTTTGAGCAAGCAAGAAACAGTTAGTTATCTTTATAATAATATACAGGAATACTTAATAAAAAAAAATAAATTAAAATTTCCATTAAAAAGAATTATACAATTCATCCCAAGACTTTTATATTTATTTTTTAAATTAATATACATTTCTTTTAAATATAGAATTAAAAATATACCGGCTAATACTGTTTTTTTTCGTTCATGGTTAGTCCCACGTAGTTTAAATGAAGGATTTTATTACGATGATTATTTTAGAAGTTTACCATTAGATCTTTTACAATACGAAAAAACTTTAATTGGAATTAATTCTACAGATTTAAAATTATTAAAAAAATGTAATTTCCTTAATAATTCTCTAGTAAATTCAAATGGACTTTTATCCTTTAAAGATGTATTCAAAGTTTTTATTACTTATCTTAAAAATGGCTTACTAAAGGCTAATAATGTATACTTATATAAAGATATTGATATTACATTTTTAATAAATAGGACTTTACTTATTGAATATTTATGTTTAAATCCATTTGAAGCTTATCTTGAATTTGAAAAATGTAAAAAGTTAATTAATTTCAATATTAAAGCTTATTGTTATATTTATGAAAATCAATCATGGGAAAAAGCAGCATGTTATGCTTATAAGAATACCAATGTGAAAACAATTGCTTATCAAAGTAGTGGCTTTTCGCCAATTTTTTTAAATTTTTATCCAACTTTATACGACTCACATAATCATCCAATGCCGAATATCATACTTACGGTTGGAGATTATTTCACAAAATATTTAAAAGAGAATGGAAATTATTTAATTCCAATTAAAACTTTTGGTGCATTAAGATTTGAATACAAAAATGATGGTTTAAAGTACTTAGTTTCTAAACCTAATACATTAATTCTAAATAGAATTTTATATGCTTTCTCTGTACACATTAATTTTTATAATGAAATTATAGAGGATTTAATGGAAATATTCCAAAATACAACAATTAATGTTGATTTAAAGTTACATCCAATTTATTATGATAGTTTTAAATTTAATATAAATTTACCTTCTAATTTTAAAATAATTAATCAAGTTAATAATGATGAATTATGTAATTATTATGATTTTATTTTATTTAATGATAGTTCATTTGGAATCGAATCAATTTTATGTGGAGTTAAATCATTTCAATATAATCGAATTGGAAAATTTTTAGATAATAGATTTTTTTATTTCAATTTATGGAACCCAAATGTTGATTTTAATGATTTGATAATTCTACGAGACCAGCTTTTATCAAAGAATTTGAATAAATATTATAATCAAGAAGAGGCAAGTAAATATATTAATAATATGTACAAACCATATATTGGTAATGTAGACATTTTTAGACAAACCTTAATCTAATTTATATTATGAATATCAAAACACCTTTTTTTTCAATAATAATACCATGTTATAATAGTTCAAAAACAATTATCAAAACACTAGATTCTGTCTTTAACCAAACATTTAAAAATTTTGAGATAATTGTAATTAATGATGGGTCAATAGATAACACTCTTGATTTATTAATTTCATATGATAAACTTTCTATAAATATAATTAATCAAGATAATAAAGGACTAGGGGAATCAAGAAATATTGGAATTGAAAAATCAATGGGCGAATATATTTCCTT
>Ga0214919_10011480_pt1 | contig 11050 bp, 12 predicted proteins | sample LL1503_MetaG_FD_177994 | JGI IMG/M metagenome (GOLD analysis project Ga0214919, IMG submission 177994) | Freshwater microbial communities from Lake Lanier, Atlanta, Georgia, United States - LL-1503 | ecosystem: Environmental > Aquatic > Freshwater > Lake | place: USA: Georgia | collected...
ACCGACCGCGCCTGCTTCGCCGTTACCGAGCCTAACTCAGGACTCAATACGCTAAAGCTCAAGACAAAAGCAGTGCGCGATGGCGATTACTACATTGTGAGCGGCCAAAAAGTTTGGATCAGCACTGCCCAAGTGGCTAACAAAGTTCTGTTGCTGGCCCGCACAAAGGATGAAGAATTGTGTGAAGGCAAAGAAGGTTTGACCCTTTTCTACACTGACCTAGACCGTTCAGCTATCGAAGTGCGCGAGATTGAAAAAATGGGCCGCAAATGTGTCGACTCCAATCAAGTGTTTATTGACGGATTGCGTATCCCAGTCGAGGACCGAGTTGGCGCAGAAGGTAAGGGCTTTAGTTACATCTTGCACGGATTCAACCCGGAGCGCATCCTAATTGCTTCCGAGGCGATTGGTCTAGGACGTGCTGCATTGAAGCGCGCGACTGACTATGCTAACGAGCGCGTAGTTTTCGACCGTCAAATTGGACAGAATCAAGGAATTCAGCATCCGTTAGCGCGCTCTTGGATGGAACTTGAGGCAGCCCATCTAATGACGCAAAAGGCTGCATGGCTCTATGACAAAGGATTGCCATGCGGGGCGGAAGCAAACACCGCTAAATTCCTAGGGGCAGAGGCAGGCCATGCAGCATGCAAGAACGCAATGTTCACTCATGGCGGAATGGCATACGCTAAAGAGTATCACATTGAACGCTACTTGCGCGAATCTTGGATACCTTTGCTTGCTCCAGTAAGTCCTCAACTCATCCTGTGCTTCATTGCTGAAAAAGTCCTTGGTCTCCCAAAATCTTACTAACATAGTCTTAAGACTATAGATTCTTTGTCTTACTTTCATAAGACTGTTTCGGCTTTATCGACAAGACGGTAACAAGCAGTCCCGGCGCACTCATAACTTTTTGAAGCTTACCTATGAGGGATTAACGTTCAATTTAATTTTTATGAAAGGATCCGGGATATGGAAAAAGAAATCAAGGAACTTATAGAGCGGGGAAATATTCGCAACGCCTTGCAAAGGTATGCCCGTGGGGTCGACCGTAGGGACTGGACACTGGTGTCTATGTCATATCACTTAGATGCATACGACGATCATGGTGGTTACAAGGGTGACTTGCTAGGACTACTCAAATGGCTCGAAAGCCGCCATGCCCAAATCGAGCAATCGATGCACTTTCTTGGTAATTGCATAATCGACTTCCTGTCCGAAACAGTAGCAGTTGTAGAAACTTACTGCATTGTGTTTCAACGCTATGGAGAAGAGTCGTTCGAAACTATTCAGACTTGGCTCGGTGATGAGAAATTACCCCCAGGGAAGAAACTCATGGCAGAACTCTCGTGCCGTTATATGGATCGTTTCGAGCAGCGCAAAGGTGAGTGGCGCATCGCTTGGCTCACCGTTTTAATGGAAGAAGTGAAAGTGTCGGCGCAAACTGTTCTGCTAAAGGCTGATTACGAGCTTGCACAGCGCAACAAGAACGACCCCCTCTGGAAGGCACTTGGACAAGAACCACCCTATTTAAGTAGGGTGTGAGGACATGAGCATGACGAAACACTTCCATCGAGGTGCCCGGGTATTTGTGGCCGGCTTAACGAGTGAGTCTTCGATGCTGCGAGAGGAGTTGGTGCTAAATCCTGAGCGTGCGGCTGGCGTCGAATTCACCAGCGTCCAATTATCGGGGGTTGATCAGACCGACTATTTGCGTATCCATCCGGAATCTAAGACGTGCTCATTTTTCATGACGCCAGGCGTTCGCAAGGGACTCTTGGACAGACGCACAGCTCTTTATCCGTTGGACTACATGGGGATCGCTCGCCACCTTGAGGAATCCGTTCCATACGACATCGCGATCGGCCAATTCACTTCCCCAGACTCGCAGGGTTGGTGCCACCCTGGCCTATCAGTTGACTTTTTACCTCTTGTTTGGAAGCGGGCAAAGCGACGGGTCGCTCATCTCAATCCCGCACTACCAAGGATCGAAAGTAGCTTCCGTTTACATGTCTCTGAACTGGACAATGCAGTGGAAGCAACGTACCCACCACTCTCCATACAGTTTCCCTCTCCTGATGAGGTCACGGATCGAATTGGGCGTCATGCTTCCAGCCTGATCCGCGATGGAGACACACTGCAGTTTGGAATCGGGGCGATAGCACATGCAGTGGCTCGTTCTCTTGTTGGTCATCGTCGCCTGCGTGTGCTGTCCGGGATGGTGGCTCCTTGGCTTCGGACACTCTGGGAGAATGGGGCCATTGATCGAGATGCACGAATCATGACGGGTGTCTTGTTCGGTGATGCAAACTTCTACGAATTCGCAGAAAGTCTGGATCGCGTCTTCCTTGACGATGTTCGTGCTACGCACGATATGCGGGCGATTTCGAAGGTGCCACAATTCGTCGCTATCAATAGTGCCGTGGAGATTGATCTTTTAGGGCAAGTGAACTCAGAGAGAACTGATGGCACACTTCATGCGGGCGCTGGCGGTCTTCCAGCTTATGCTCAAGCAAGTCATTTGTCCCGGGAAGGCAGGCTTTTAATCTGCCTTCCATCCACTGCACGCTCAGGGACAATATCGCGCATTGTGACAAGTCTCGACTCAACAAGTATGTGCACCCTACCGCGACACCTATCAGATTTCGTCGTCACTGAATATGGAGTCGCTGAATTGCGTGGAATGTCTATTGCCCGCCGTGCAGAAGCATTGATTGCAATCGCAGCTCCACAGCACCGAGAGCATCTTTACTCAACATGGGACCAAATGCGAGTAAGGCTCTAAATGCACCTCTTTTAAAACTGAATTTGTATACGTTTAAAAATAGCGATACTTCAAATAAGCAAAAGCAACTGGGCCACCAAAACCTAAAGTCCCCAATCTCAGAAAGTACATTATAAGTTGCAACAACGTGTATGGCACAACGTTTAGCGAATGTGTTTGAGAAGTCTTGTCCGTCATTGACTGGCCTCGTTAGGAGAAATATGTTGAGCAAACCGTCAAACAGAAGGACAGCTCTTGTTATGTCGATACCGTTTGACCACCTGCTCGGCAGAGGCCTTGGGTTGATTAGATTTCATCTTCATCTTCGCTCCTTAGGTTGAAAGATGAACCAAAACCCTCCTTTAATCAAGTACCCACTTTTGTCTCACACTTGCCGACGTCGGACAGCCAACTGATAGCCCAACGTTTGCAATTGATGATAAGTAATCTCTCGCCGACTGTCGATGAAACACAGTTGATCAGGTCGACTTGCAACATGTTGATCGAATAGTTGTGTGATGGGTTGATCGATCCAAAATCCGAGATCACGCCAACGCTGGGTGAGCTCAAGATCTACGGTGATACGTTTAGGCCATGTTGTCATTTGAAACTCTTGATGTATTGCCAATTAAGCTAACAATCACTGGTTATTGGAGGTTAATTGCTAAATAGCTTCAATCACACCTTGATTGACATATTGTTCTAATTGTTCAGGCTCCATCCACTGACCAAGCGTATCCCAAGTATTTTGTGCATTGATTGGCATCGGTGGTGTTGGCTCACCCAACGGGGTGCGACTGAATCGAGGAGCGGGGGCAGGTTGATCAATGCCGTTGATATTGATGATGGTTTTGCGATGTTGCATGTGCGGATTCTGGGCAACTTCATCAAAGCTCAGAACAGGGGCAAAACATGAGTCGCTACCTTCAAAGACAGCACACCATTCATTGCGAGTTTTCGTTTTAAATATGGCTTGTAATTTTTCCTTCATCGCTGGCCAAAGATTAGGGTCCATTTGCTCTCCACATGTCGATAAATCGATACCTATTTTTTTCAGCATGATCTGATTAAAGCGCCCTTCCACGGAAGATATTGAAACCCATGAATCGTCTGAACATTGGTACACATTACAAAAATAAGAACCTGAATCAATCGTGTTTGTACCTCTTACATCACGCCACATACCAGCAGCTTTGAAACCATAAAACATGGTTGCCAAAGAAGAGACTCCATCGACAATGGCTGAATCAACCACTTGCCCTTTGCCTGATACTTGCGCATTCATCAATGCAGCTAAAACACCCATTGCGAGATACAAGGCACCCCCGCCAAAGTCCCCAATGAGATTGAGTGGGATTGCTGGCGGGCCATTGCGCTGTCCCAATGCATTCAAAACGCCAGTCAATGCGATGTAGTTGAGATCATGAGCGGCTTCTTGGGCAAGTGGTCCATCTTGCCCCCAACCCGTGATTCGACCAAACACGAATTTGGGATTGCGTTGCATGCACACATCAGGGCCCAGCCCCATTTTTTCCATCACACCAGGTCTAAACCCCTCAATCAATCCGTCCGATGAGGCCACCAACTTTAAAACAAGTTCAACCGCTTTCGGATTTTTCAAGTCTAAACCAATGGCAGGTCGACTGCGCCTTAACAAGTCGTATTCAATCGGGCGTTTGATTCCCAAATCGATGGGTGACTTGCGATCAATTCGGATGACTGTTGCACCTAACTCGGCCAACAACATGGCGCACATGGGGCATGGACCAAGACCAGCCATTTCAATGAGCTTGATGTGCGAGAGTGGACCTTTTTTGGTATTCTGGTTCATGGCATTTTTCTTTCAATTAGAGATGTTGAGAGTCGAGCATCTATCCAAGCTCATGGCATAAAAATCCACCGGTAATATCGATAACTGCCCCCGTGATAAAACCAGCTTGTTCGGAGGCCAAAAATGAGACAGCACCAACCACGTTATCAACTTGTCCAATGCGTTTCATTGGGGTTCGTTCAATTGTATATCTGTTCAAATGCTGCGGCATTTTGATACGTAGAAGCCATTTGAGTCTGTATTTTCCCGGGAGAAACACAATTGACGGTGATACCTTGTGGACCCAACTCACCGGCCAAGACACGAGAAAATCCAATCAATCCAGCTTTGCTACTGGCGTAATGAGCGCTGGCAAAGCCTGTATTCGTTTGCCCAGCATGAGAAGCAATTTGAATCACACGCCCGAACTGACTGCGTTTGAGCAAGGCAATTGCAGCGCGAGAAACAAAAAAAGCACCCGTTAAATTGATTGCAATTGTTTTTAGCCAATGTTCTGTTGGGGTTTCTTCCACAATTGATTTATTGGCATTGACACGAGGTGAAATACCCGCATTGTTGACCAATACATCAAGTCGCTTGTATTTTTTCTCTATCTCTACAAATAATTGCGCAGCACTGTGTTCATCCGCAACATTCGCAGACAAGGCGTCAATGTTTGGGCATTGTTTGGCAAGTTCTTGGCGAACTTCTTGTAATGGTGTGTTGTTTGACCCATTCAAGATGACTTGATAACCATCAGATAATAATTTTTTTGCAATAGCCAAACCAATGCCTCGGCTTGACCCTGTGACGTGTACTATTTTACCATTTGCCTGCTCTTGTTGGGTTGCCAAACATTACTCCATTTTTGTATTGGTTGATTTAATAACTGGTCCCCACTTCGCCATTTCTGCACGAATGAATTGAGTCGTTTTTTCGGGCCCGAAATTGTTAGCTGGATCGACCGAAATAGCCTCTAACTCTGCAAGGAATGCAGGGTTCGCCATCACTTTTTCAAAGCCTTTTGAAAGAATGTCTACAACCGATTTCGGTGTGGCAGCAGGTGCTAACAATAGGCCTGCGGTTGCTGAAATCAAGTCAGGGTAACCCGTCTCTATTGCAGTGGGGATATCGGGTGCACTTTTTGATCGCGTTGTCGCTGTCATGGCAAGCACTTTGAGTGAACCAGATTTGTGTTGTGGATAGGTAGTGCTGAACGAGTCGGAAAAAATTTGGTTTGTTGAAGATACGGATCGGTAGGCAGATCGGCCAGCATCCTAACTTTGCCGCAAGGAATATCGGCTTCATTCAGTGCTCTTAACCAATGCTCAGTGGTGTTTGTCTGAATAATTTGCCCAATCCACGCATACAAATGTGGGAAATGGTTGACGCGTTCTACTAATTTTTCATAGCGTGAATCAGTGGCCATTTCTGGCGCACCTAACGCTTTGAACAACCGACTCCATTGCAAATCACTGGTTGCAATTAAACAGATAAATCCATCTTGTGTTGCAAATGGCTTTCGTTCCTTCATGAGCGCTCTGCCGTACCCTAGACTTTCTTGCGGTTGATCAAACTGACCGGTCCATAGGTGTTCAATCAAGTTGAATGACATCCCCGTTTCAAGCATGGGCAGTTCAACTTGCTGCCCCATACCTGTTTTTTCACGACTGTATAAAGCCATACTCACCGCTGAAGCCAATGAATAGCCACAAAATTTGTCACAAAAGGCCATAGGGGAAAAATAAGGCTCCGCATGAAATAAATGATTAATGCCACTGATGCCGCTTTCGCCTTGAATAACATCGTCGTAAGCCGGTCGATGTTCATCACGCCCCCCTGACGTATAGCCTTGCCCAGCCGCATAAATGAGTTTTGGATTGATAGCAGATAAGGTTTCGTAGTCAATGCCTAGTTTGTAGGTAGCTTTTTTGCGTGTGCTGTAAATAAAAACATCTACCTCTTTCACCATTTTGTACAACGCTTGTTTTGCGCTTGGGTTGTGTAAATCCAAAACAACAGAGCGTTTGTTTCGATTCATTCCAAGAAAAAGAGCAGCCATATGCGGGTAGCGTTGAGGCCCAATATCACGGTTCAAATCCCCTTCAGGTGTTTCTACCTTGATGACATCGGCACCCATGTCTCCAAGTATTTGTGTGCAAACAGGTCCCAAAATGTATTGTGTTAAATCAATCACCTTCAAGCCCGATAGCGGGCCAGGATGTTTGGTATCAGAAGTTTCATGTGTCATTTAGCTCGTCTCTTTGCACATCATGAGTTGCAATGGAAAATGGATGGCATACAAAGGCCAATCGACTTGTGAATTTTCAAACAAAGGATGTCTAATGACTGATTAACGCGGTGGTCGTCCCAACATCCCATTGGCAACAATGTTGCGTTGAATCTGGTTGGTACCTTCGATGATTTGTAAAACTTTTGCGTCGCGCATGTAACGATTGATGGGGTAATCGCTGGAAATGCCGGAAGCACCAAACAATTGCACGGCATCAGTTGCCACTTTCATGGCCGTATCGGTTGCAAATGCTTTTGACATCGCTGCAAATGACGCCAGTTCCTGACCTCGGATGCCCCGATCCACCATGCTGGCAGTTCTATAAACCAAGGATCGTGCAGCCTCCGTTTGTGTTTGCATGTCTGCAAGCATCCATCGCACGCCCTGAAAATCGCTGACTTTTTGACCGAATGCATGTCTTTGTTGCACAAAAGCAATCGCATGATCGATGGCGCCCTGAGCCAACCCTACACCACGAGCAGCATGCAACGGTCTAGCCGTATTCATGGTTTCCATGACAATTTTGAAGCCCTTACCCTCCTCACCCAAACGAGCATTGCTTGGCACAAACACATCGTCTAAAAATAAAGGGCACGAAGGTATACCGCGCGCACCCATTTTGTCCTCTTTGGGTCCTATTTGCAATCCTTTTGTATTGCGATTGACGAAATACAAATTAACCTTTGCGCGCTCTTGGGTTCCATGCGATTTGGCTGCAATCAAAATGAAGTCTGCGATGGATGCACCAGTACACCAAATTTTTGCGCCATTGAGTACAAACCCGCCATTTTTTTTCTCAGCCGTTGTCAGAATTCCTGCTACATCAGAGCCGCTTTGTGACTCTGTTAGGGAAAAAGCGCCGCGCAAAGTCCCATTGGCTAAACCAGGCAAATACATCTGTTTTTGCTCTTCGGTGCCACTAGATAAGATGGCTCCAAAGGGTGTCCATTGCACTGCTAAAAGATAACCTGTGTTGTAGCAGACTCGAACCAATTCCTCGATGGCTATGCACGCGGCCAAAGAACTCCCCATTCCGCCATACTCAACAGGAAATGGCAGTGTGAACAACCCAAGATCACGCAACAAATCGAACATGTCTTGTGGGTATTGAGCGGTTTTATCGATGTCGCTCGCACGTGAGGCCACTTTTTCTCTTGCAACGCGTCGGACCAAGTCTTGAACCGCTAGCTGGTCTTCGTTCAGAATAAAACTCACAATAACTCCCGTTAAAAAAACCACTGACTCAGACGGTTTATGAAGATAAACTTTTGAATATTTACATTCGCAGTTTAGGTGAAACCTTCGTGCTTGACAACCTCTAAAAATGTAATACATTGACACTTGAACAGAGATAGTCATGAGTGCTGATGACAGCTGTCAAGCAAGAGACAGGAGCACTTACCATAATCATTCATTGAACTGCGTCATGCGTCCTTGAAGATAAGCATTGTCTCAATGGCAGGTTGAGTTTTCTGATAAAAGAAACCTACAATCTTCAGGCTGCGCCCTAGCACGGCAGCGTTGGTGAATGCTTTTTTAAATCGAAACAAGAAGGAAGTGAAATGAAATTAGTTGGAAAAATAGCTTTGGTGAGCGGAGCGGGCTCTGGCATTGGTCGTGCCATTGCCTTGACATTGGCTCAACAAGGTGCCATGGTTGTCGTGACTGATATGGACGAGGGCAAAGCAAAGCAAACAGCTAGTGAAATTGTGGGTATGAGTTTAAAAGCGATTGGACTCGCTATGAATGTTTGTGACTCACAACAAATTACTTCTGTGCAAGCTACATTGTCGCAGCAAAACATGTTGCCACACATCATTGTGAACAACGCTGGTTGGACAACCAATCAATCGTTCATCAAAAACCCGCCCGATTTATGGGATCGACTGATTGACATCAACCTTATGGGTGTGATTCGCGTCACGCGCGCATTTTTAGACCCCATGACACAAAATGGTCAAGGTGGCACTATCGTCAATGTTAGCAGTGATGCTGGCCGAGTTGGCAGTTCTGGTGAGAGCGTTTATGCTGCCGCCAAAGGTGGCGTCATTGCTTTTAGTAAATCTCTGGCTCGCGAATTGGCGCGGTACAAAATCAACGTCAACTGTGTTTGCCCTGGCCCCACTGACACCGCTTTGTTGCGCACAACACCAGAAAAATTTCAAGAGGCTTTGCTCAATGCCATTCCATTAAAAAAATTTGCAGACCCCATGGATATTGCCAACGCTGTTGCATTTTTTGCTGCGCCTGAATCTGCCTACGTCACTGGACAAGTGATCAGCGTCAGTGGCGGTTTAACCATGGTTGGTTAATTTATTACATCATCATTTGAATTAAAAAGGAAAACAATGAAAACTTCTGACCGCTTCGGCCCCGCAGGACTCGACTTTCAAAATTTCAAACCTAAGCATTTTGCCTGGTCATTGAAAGACAAAGTGGCTACCATCACGCTCAATAGGCCTGAGAAAAAAAATCCACTCACGTTGGAGTCTTACGGCGAATTACGTGACACATTTCGCAACCTCAATTATGCAAAAGATGTGAAAGCCGTTGTCATCAATGGTGCTGGCGGTAATTTTTGCTCTGGTGGCGATGTGCACGAAATTATCGGCCCCTTGGTTGCGATGCAAAAAGAAGATGATATGGATGGTTTGTTACAGTTTACGCGTATGACTGGTGATTTAGTGAAAGCAATGCGCGCATGCCCACAAACCATTATTGCGGCTATTGATGGCGTTTGTGCAGGTGCAGGTGCAATTTTGGCTATGGCCGCTGATTTGCGTTTAGGAACTGAACAATCAAAAACAGCTTTTTTGTTTGTTCGCGTAGGTTTAGCAGGCGCAGACATGGGAGCTTGCAACATTCTGCCGCGAATCATTGGTGCTGGGCGTGCAGCAGAACTGTTGTACACAGGCAGATCCATGGATGGTCTTGAAGCCGAGCGTTGGGGATTTTTTAATCGGGTGTGCGCGCCTGATGCCTTACTCAAAGACGCACAAGAATTGGCTCACTCGTTGGCCAGCGGCCCAACGTTTGCACACGCCATGACCAAAAAATGTATTCATCAAGAGTGGAGTATGGGTATCGATGACGCCATCGAAGCAGAAGCACAAGCTCAAGCCATCTGCATGCAAACACACGACTACGAACGCGCCTATTTGGCATTTGTCAACAAACAACGGCCTGTATTTCAAGGCGATTGATCGGAATACAAAATGGATCTAGGAATCAAAGGAAAATTAGCGCTAGTGACTGCATCAAGTGCAGGACTTGGCGCTGCGATTGCAAACAAATTAGCCCAAGAGGGTACTGATTTGATTTTGTTTTCTAGAAATAAAACAAAACTTAACGACATGGCTACTTATTTGCAAAAGACTTATTCGGTCAAGGTGCACGTGGTCGCTGGTGACATGTCAATCGAAAAAGATGTGCACTCCCTCACCCAATTTATCAAAACCCAAACCAGTGGTTTGGATATATTGGTGCTCAACAGTGGTCGTCCGCCGACCAAGATGCAAGAGGTTCTGCAGGAAAAAGATTTTTCCCGTTGGACACAAGCGCATCAAACCCAGTTGTGGGGTCCGTTGTTGATTGTTCAAAACGTCATTCCCTTGATGATAGGTCGCGCTGATGCGCGAGTCGTTGGCATTTCATCTTCATCGGTTAAACAACCGATGAAAAAACACGCTTTGTCCACTGTCTATCGCGCAGGTGTTGCAGGCATGTTTAAACATTTAGCCAATGAGTTGGCTGATCAAGGCATAACAGTCAATCTCATTTCACCTGCGTCAATTGGTACAGAATCCTTGGTGAGTTCTTATAACATTCAAGATCGAATTCAGCAAGTTCCTATGAGGCGCATTGGCACACCCGAAGAGTTTGCTTCAGTCGTTGCATTCTTCTGCTCTGTTCACACGGGATTCATCACAGGCATCAATGTCAATGTGGATGGTGGCATGATTTTGGGTATGTAAAGAACCGAGTGAATAAATTGAAAACTTCTTCACACGGCTACAAAAGGATTAAGTTATGCCCAAAGGCGTTCGATTAAAGCCCGAGCTATAACCACCCGTGAGTGCCAACAGTTTGGGCTTAGGCATGACCAAGGGTAGATGAACTTCCTTCCAGACCAATTGTTTAAACCCCAACATTAGGCGTATCTTTTCGGCAAAAGGTGATTGCGCAA
>Ga0214919_10011481_pt1 | contig 11049 bp, 11 predicted proteins | sample LL1503_MetaG_FD_177994 | JGI IMG/M metagenome (GOLD analysis project Ga0214919, IMG submission 177994) | Freshwater microbial communities from Lake Lanier, Atlanta, Georgia, United States - LL-1503 | ecosystem: Environmental > Aquatic > Freshwater > Lake | place: USA: Georgia | collected...
GCGTCCAGTTTTGCTGCGCACCAGTTATTTGTGGCAGGAAATTGGCGCTGACCGTGTTGCTGCGATTGAAGGTTTTCTTGCCGGGGTCGAAGATACGGCCCGGGGTGATGCCAATTCAATTGGAATTGTAGTCTGTGCTGGAACTGCAACCACGATTGATGCCGTCACTTTCGCGGGACGCCACTTGGGCGGTGTGATCATCCCTGGCTTGACCACATCTCTTAATGCCTTGCATGAGGCTGCACCCGCACTGCCGGATTTGTCGCGTGAGGCTGCCAAAATTTCATCGGTCGATATCATGGCGATGTCGACCCACGATGCAATCCTTGGTGGAGAACGGGCCATGGTTGCCGGGGCAATTCAAGTTCTGGTGGAAGCCGCCAAGGGAGATCTAAACCCGCAAACTACGGTTGTGTTTACGGGTGGTCACGCCAATACCGTGATGTTAGGCTTTAAAAAGTCGACGACAATCGAATGCAATTTGGTGGTCAAAGAGCATTTGATTCTAGAGGGCGCGAGGTCGATGGTGCTAGGGGGCGTCATGCACGGTGCTTTTTCTGGTACTTGATTATTGCTTCGCGTGATTTCGGTTTTAATCGAGGGGTTTGATTGCAATGACTGAAATTCATGCAAACGGCTGCCGCCTTACCGATGTTGAGGCCCTCAGGCGCATCGTGCTTGCCAGGCGTTCGGCGCGGCGTTTTCTGACCGATCCCATCCCTGCCGGTGTTTTAGAGGATGTCCTCGCGATCACCCAGCGTGCTCCCACGGGCTATAACCTGCAGGGCTGGATTGCAATTATCGTCACCGATCCTGCGGTGAAGATTAAACTTCGTCACGCGGCCTTCAACCAACGCCAGGTCGAAGACGCTCCGGCCGTTGTGGTTTTTGCGACCGATACCCATGTGGCCCGTAATTTTGAAAGCACGGCCTCCCATGCACTCGAACTTGGACATTGGTCCGAGTCTTACGCCAACTACCTGCGTCGCATCATCAAGGCCGTCTTTGGTCGCGAGTTTTTTGGAGTCGGCAATTTTTTTCGGTGGGCTGGGATGCGCAGCATGAGTTTCTTCCGTCCCATGCCAATGGTCCCACTTGGAGATATAGGCTTTGCTGGCTACGGTTGGAAGCAAACGGCGCTCGCTGCTCAAAATTTTATGCTCGCTGCGTCGGCCCACGGCTTGGACACCTGCCCGATGGAAGGCCTTGACGAACGTTGGGTGCGCAAGGCCGTCGGTTTGCCCGGGCACTTCAGCGTTCCACTGATCGTTCCGGTCGGGCGGACACCCGAGCCATCCAAACTCAGTCCGCGTTTTCCGCCGGAGAAAATCTTCCATCGCGACCGGTATGGAACCAAGTTTATCGGAATTGAGTCGTTGATCCCGTGAAAAAAACCATCCTTCGCGATCAGACCACTACGGTCGACGGCAAACCGATGACCCTTCATGAACACGAAGGGACTTTTGTCATCCGCATCGCCGGCGCCGAGTTGATGTCCAGCCGGCATTACAACTCGGAAGAAAAAATCGCCGAACTTGCCTGCGCCCACATTCGCACAAAATCTCCCGGAGCAAGGGTCTTGATCGGCGGCCTGGGTTTAGGTTTTACCCTGCGTGCCGCCCTGAAGAACGTTGCTCCTGATGCCGTTGTCGTCGTTGCTGAAATCATGCCGGCGGTGATCAAGTGGAACCTGGTTCCCGAGTATAAACTGGGCGGTGATGCAATGGCCGACCCGCGCGTCGAAGTCATCGAAGGTGACGTGACCGACGTGCTGCGAAAAAATCGCGGTGCTTTTGATTCGATCATTCTCGATGTCGACAATGGTGCGAGTGGCATGAGCGCAGATTCCAACAGCCGGCTTTACAAGGCCGCGGGACTGGCCATGGCCCGGTCTGCTTTGAAACCAGACGGTTGCCTTGCCATTTGGTCCGCCACCGATGATCCTGGCTTTGTAAAATTGATGCGACAATCCGGATTCACCGTGACGGTCGAACGTGCGCGCACCCACCCGACCAGTGGCGGATGGCACACGCTTTTCATTGGGCGTGTTCGCTAAAAGGGTTGCGTTTATCCCTAGACGGGGACGACCAACATTTTTCCGGTTTCGGTAAAGCCTTTGACGCGGCACAGCGCCATTGTTCCTGGGGCTGGAGATTCAGCAGGATTCTGACGGCTTGCGCTGAGCACGTTCAGATAGTTTCTGGTCAAGCCAGAACGCCGTCCTTGGGCATCCACGTCTTTTTCCCACAACACATCGACTGTCTTGCCAATGAATTTCGCGGCGTATTGCGGCGCAAGTTTTTCTGACAGCGCACGCAACCGCGCCGCCCGTTCCTTCACGATTTCGTGGCCCAGGTGTCCCGGCATCCGCGCCGCCGACGTGTTGGGGCGCAAGGAATAGGGGAATACGTGCAAGTAGTTCAGGCCGACGCGTTCGATGAAGGCCGAGGTTGCGTCTGCTTCATCCGCAGTTTCGCTGGGAAAACCCGGAATGATATCGGCGCCAAAACTGGCGTCTGGAAAATATTCGCGCGCCAGATTTATGGCTGCCTCATATCCGGCCGTGTCATAACTGCGGCGCATCAGTTTCAGGATCCGGTCATCGCCGGACTGAAGCGGCAGGTGAAAGTGCGGACAAAATTTGTCGGCGTGGCGTTTTAAAACCTGCAGCAAATCTTTGCTGAGTTCGCCTGGTTCAAGGGACGAGATGCGCAAGCGCTTTAGTCCCGGGATTTCCATGATCGATTCCACAAACGTCGCAAACGGTTCTGCGTCGCCCGCATAACTTTCCAAATCGCGCCCGTAGTCTCCGATGTGAATTCCGGTCAGGACAATTTCCGGAGTGCCGGCATCGATGAGTCGTTTGATTTCGTTGAAGGCCTGGTCGGGCGCGACACTCCGGCTAGCACCCCGGGCATATGGGATCAGGCAATAGGCGCAAAATCCGTTGCAGCCGTCTTGGATTTTAACGAAAGCTCGAGTCTGGGACGACGACGCGTCGTCGAACAGGACCAAAGATGATTTGAAATGGGATTGGCGGTTTTCCGTGACCGCCTTCACGTCGGTTGGCATTTTTGAGGCTGGCGTCCTTGGGGCGGGCGCAGCATCCAAGGCGGCATTTGCCCCGTCGCTGTCGACGTCGCCGTCTGCGTTCGCCGCCGTCTCGCCTTCGATGAAATCGACCAGACGCTCTTTGGCTTCGTTGGGGACCACGAAGTCCACTTCTTTCATGGCTGCGAGCCTTGCTGAGTCGGTTTGGGCGTAGCAGCCGGTGACCACCATGCGCCCCTCGGGGTTTTCGCGGCGGTAGCGCCGGATCAAATAGCGGGCTTCGCGGTCTGCTGCGGAGGTCACGCTGCAGGTGTTCAGGACTGTGATATCGGCTTCGCTGGCGTGATCGACGATGGTGTAGCCCTTGGCCCGAAACTGATTGCCGATGGCATTCCCGTCAAAGGTGTTGACCTTGCAACCCAGCGTTTTGATAAAGACCGTCGACGCGAAACGCCCTTGGGCTTCGCCTGCGCCTGGTACGGCTGCGGTGGCGCCCGTCGGGAGTGCCATTGTTTTTGTCGTTGGGGTCAATGCTTCGGTCATGCTGCCCACCGGACCTCAGTAGAATTCCCGGGGGTTTCTAATAGAAACCCTAAGAATTGTCCACTTGATCCGGTGGTCGCCAAAAGCTTTCAAACTCAGAAATTTCCACCCTGCTCGTCATGGGTGTCGTCAAATTCCCCGCTATCGGGTTCGTTAGGCCCGGCCTGATTAGGTTGCTCGAGACTTGGCTGCGTATTCTCGCGCAAATATTTTTCGTACTGTTGTTGGGGCGTTAATTGTTGTTGTGTTGGGTAAGGTGCGTACACCTGATTCCTATCACATGTGCTTAAAGCGTTACGCAAAAGTTCATCGGCACGGTTGATGCAGTCATGGTGTGTTTGGGCTCTTTGGTCACGAGAGGGTGCGTATGGGTTGAAAGTATTGGGATTGGTGCCATACCGCCAAAGATACTCGAGATAAGTTTCACGTTGCTGTCTGTATGGTTTAAAATCTGCTTCGCACCGGCGAAATTGACTATCGTAGTTTACGTTAGCCTGGTCTCTGCACAGTCGACGTTGTTCAGCGTCCCCGTATTCCTTCAGCCCGGAGCTTGCTTTGGGCTTACAGGCCACCAGCCCTGAATGGATTGCGGCAACCAAGACGATTAATTTGATTGGCAAATGCCTCATTCTTTACCCCCAAAAGTTGCGATCTTATCGGAGGAATCGTGGCGGCAATTGAGCGAGGGCCATTAAGGCAATTAATTACCGCTGGTTGCTGCGCTTGATTGGATGCAAATTCTGACTGGCACGATCAGAAAAACATCGAATAACGGCGGTCTTTCTGGCATTATAATAGCAGGTTACGTTGAACAAACTGGTCATTAGATCACTCGATTAAAGGAGCCTCCATGGCAAAAGGTCAAGATTCTAAAAAAGCGACGAAGAAGCCGGCCCTGAAAACCGCGAAAGAGAAAAAAGCTGAAAAGCGCGAGAAGAAGAAGTCGAAGGAATAAGTGTTAAACTGCTCTACTTGATTGCGCCTGAAATCGGCTGTCACTTGAATCGGTTGAAACGATCATTGTGAATGCACATGATTTCATCAATCGGCAGGGTCTATTGGGTCGGCTGCCCCAACGGACCCTGTGCAGACAACACGCAAGTTAACGATTTCATATATTTTTTTAGACAACGCGCCTCGACCCGGGCCGCTCATGCGGCGACTGCGGGGGGGCACTATTGGCAAGCGCCGACCCAAGGAAACCTTCGATCGATAGAGCATGAAGCACTCAGAGAGATCGTTTCGACGGACGTTAGTGACATCTGATCCCAGGCGCATTCAAGTAGAGCAGTTCGTAAAGAATAATTCGCAGCCAATTTCAGGAGGTGTTATGACCTCCTGCGATGAAACTTTTGCCAGAACAACGCGAACGCCTTCAGGCGTTCTTGTCAGCCGCCAGAGACCGCCTCGCCGCAAGGTTGGAAGCGGTTGATGGCACTGGCAAAATGCAGGCAAAGTCCTGGGTCCGGCCCGAGGGTGGTGGTGGCGCCATGGCCGTCCTCCGCGGAGCCGTTTGCGAGAAGGCTGGCGTAAACATTTCCTCGGTTTCTGGGCTGGAATATCCAGCCATCGAAGGCGAGCATCGCGGCAAGCCATTTACTGCCGCTGGCCTTTCGACAATCACTCACATGATGAATCCCCACGCTCCCATTGCCCACATGAACGTTCGCATGCTCGAAGTCGGCGATTCCTTTTGGATCGGCGGTGGGGCGGACTTGACGCCTTTCATCCAATACGAGGACGACACTCGGGACTTTCACGCTGCCCTTGAGGAAGCCTGCAAGGCTTGGGCACCCGATTGCCACCCAAAATTTCGCGCGTGGTGTGACGAGTATTTTTATATTCCGCACCGCCAGTCGTGTCGCGGGGTTGGTGGCATTTTTTTTGATTATCTCGAAGGTGACTTTGAACGTTGCCTTGGCTTCATGAAGGCGGTCACCGATGCCTACACTGACATTTACCCGCGCATATTAGAGCGCCGCAAGGGCATGCCGTGGAGCGAAGAAGAAAAAGAAGGCCAGTTGTACTGGCGCGGTCGTTACGCCGAGTTTAACCTGGCGTGGGATCGCGGAACCCGATTTGGACTTATGACCGGTGGCAATACCGAGGCTATTTTTGTCTCGTTGCCGCCCACAGTAAAGTGGTGACCAATGCCTGCACATCTTGGATTTATGTTTTTACTTTTGGCGCTGATTTTCTCCCTTTACGGTTTCGGTGCCAGCATCGCTGCCGCGTGGCTGCGCCACCGCCGGTTGTACCGTTCGGGCCGCATGGCGGCGACGATGACGGCCACGTTTATCGTCCTGGCAGCCATCGTGATGTGGCTTTCGCTGTTTTCGCGCGATTACTCAATTGCCTACGTCTGGCGCAATTCCAGCAATGACCTTCCGGCGTTTTATACCTTCACGACATTTTGGTCGGCCCTTGAAGGCTCGCACTTTCTCTGGATGATGATCCTCGCTATTTTCACGGTGATTGCCCTGTGGACGGGAAATCGTGACAACGAGCACATCATGCCGTGGGTGGCGGCATCCCTGTTGGCCGTGGTGAGTTGGATGCTTTATCTGGCTGTTAGCCATTCCGATCCGTTTGTCATGCAATTGCCGGCTCCGACAAATGGCCTTGGCAAAAATCCGCTGCTTCAAAATCCCTACATGGCGATTCATCCCCCGACACTCTTCACGGGATATACGGCTCTGGCCATTCCATTTGCCTATGCGATTGCGGCGATGGCATACGGCGACATCACCGAAGGCTGGTTGAAAACCACGCGGCGCTGGACGCTTTTTGCCTGGTGCGCCCTGACGGCAGGTGTTGCCTTGGGAGGCCACTGGGCCTACGTGGAACTCGGCTGGGCTGGCTATTGGGCGTGGGATCCGGTCGAGAATTCGAGCTTCATGCCGTGGCTCATGGCAACAGCTTTGCTGCACTCCATGGTGATTCAAGACAAACTCGGCCACTTGAAACGGTCGGGGATCATTCTGGCGATCCTGGCTTTCTTTTTTAGCTTTTTTGGTACGTTCATCACCAGGTCGGGCATCATCTCTTCCGTCCACAGTTTTGCTGACGGAAACATTGGCCCCAATTATTTGATTTTCATCGCGTCACTTCTGGTGGGCAGCTTGGCTTTATTTGCCTTCCGCGCACCTTCGATTCTGCCCCCCGATGCCGGCAAGGTCTGGGGCGTTTCGAAAGAATCAGCCCTGATTGTCACGCAGTTTTTGTTGCTGACCTTGGCCGCTGTGGTTTTTATCGGAACCGTGTTTCCAATTGTTTCCGAGGCTGTGAGTAACCAAAGGATTTCCATTCAGGCGCCGTATTTCAACGCCTTTGCGCCGTGGATCGGCCTGGCAATGATTGTCGCCATCGCGATGGGGAATCTGCTGCGCTATCACTCTGCGAAAATTCCAGGCGGACGCGCTGTGCTGATCAACGCTGCGGTGATTGCGATTTTACCAGCGGCACTTTTTTGTTGGCGCGGTGAAGTTTTCAAGACGACACGGGCTTGGCCTCTCGGCGCGCAGATTGTCGGTATTTACCTGGTGATGTGGTCGGTGGTTTGCCTGTGTGCGGACTTCCGGCAAAGGCTCGCGCCATTTGCCAATGTTGCGGGGGGTGTTTTTGCGCGATGGGCTGCGTTTTTGCGCCGCAATACGGCCTACACCGGGGCATTTGTGGCGCACATTGGTGTGCTGCTGGCGATACTTGGATTTCTCGGAAACTACCGCGGGGTTGACCGCGAGGTGACACTTCGCTCCGGCGAAACGGCCAGTTTGTTTGGTTACGACTTCACCATGGGTAAGTTTCAAGTCCGCGAAGAAGGTAATGCGACTTTGTACGAGGCTCCGTTGCTCGTCACGCGCGACGGTCGTGAAGTTGGAACAGTCTATCCGGCGAAAAGTAAATATCCCACCAAGCCAGAGTTGATGAACGAAGTCGGTGTTCTTGGTGGTTTTTGGCACGATCTTTATGCCGTCATTGTCGATTTTGAAAAAAAATCCGGAGAGACGGTGACATTGCAACTGCACGTCAATCCGACGGTGCGCCTCGTGTTCATGAGTGTCGTCATCATGGTCCTTGGTGGGATCATCGCTGCTTTTGACCGGATCCGCGGGGATCGCAGCCGGGACGTTGCCGGCGGTGTGTGGGAACACGGCAGCGGTAGTCATGCAGCTCACAGCCAGGGCGGAGGTCGCGCATGAGGGCTTTTTTAACCCTATGTCTATGGACTTTGTGGCTGGCCTTGACGGTTTTCCATGCGGTGCCTGTTTTTGCGAATCAATCAACCACAGCCCCAACCACAGCCTCAACCTCCGCCTCATCTGATGCCAAAGCCTCGGTGTTTCAAGACCAGTTTCGAGATGTTGCCAGTGATTTGCGTTGTCCGACGTGCGTCGGATTAAGTGTCTTGGAATCCGACGCCCCGTTTTCAAAACAGATCAAGGACGAGGTGACCAGCCAGCTCAAAGCCGGCAAGTCCCATGAAGAAATTCTGACATTTTTTACCGAGCGCTATGGCCCCTGGATTTTGCGTGTTCCGCCGAAAACGGGAGTCAGCATTCTGGCATGGGCCATACCTCTTGCTGTTTTGTTGGCCGGACCTTTGGCCGTCTGGTTTTTGGTTTGGCGCCGTCGCGATGACCTGGCCGGGGTCGAGGCCGTGAAGCCGCTGGAGGAAATTCTGGCGGCATGGAATCGCGACATCAACAAGCGCAGGGACAGCTTGAATTCAAGCCTGCCAGGCAACGAGGGCTCGACGACCCTTGCCACTGATGAGGGGGGGAATCAGGCATGACGGTAATCATGATCGTATCGGGACTTTTTGCCATGGCCGCTTTGGTGGCGACGGTTCTTCCTTTTTTTCTCGGACGCGGTGGCTTTTTGGCCGCGGCAGGAACCATCAATGACCCGGCCAGGCTTGAATCGATGAAGGCTGCCATCGTCGCCCGTTATGTCAAAGAAGAGTTGGTTTTCGGCAACGGGGATTTATCCCAGCGGGAATGGGCGCGGCGGCAGGAATACTTGCGCCATCGCTATATTGATGTCGCGCGGCGGCTTGATTTTTTGCGGCGCGCCGGTGCACCTCTTTTGATTGGCTTTTTTTTATTGCTTGCGGCGAGCCAGGTCGTGACCGTTCGCGAAGTTCAGGCCGCAACTTTTATGGGTCAGCGGCATGCGATCATGTTGCGTGGTGGTGTGGACCAGGTCTGGGGCCATTATGTTTTTACGCTTCAAAATGATGGCAAAGTGGCCGAGGAGTTCACCACGCCGGTGATGCTGCCATCTGGTGCCATCGATGTCCGGCCCCAGGAAGGCGTAACTCCAGAAGAGGTCGTCATTGGGGACGGGGGCCAAGTCGCCATTCGTCAAAAAGTTGAACCGGGCGTGCATCTGGTCAGTTTCGGGTTTATTGTGGGTTCGAAAGCTGGAAATTCGAAAATCGAGTTCGTTGCGCCGTATCCGGTCCAGGATTTGCAGATCCTGACCGCCAAAGGCAGCGGGCTCAAGGCCCGCGGACCAGGACTTGTCGCGCGGCGCGGATCCGAATCGCCCGGTGTCTGGGAGATTTCGGCGCCGGTTGGGGTTGGAGAACCCCTGGCATTTGAGGTGGTTGGAGTGGCCGAAGGCCGGCAACGCCTCTGGATCATGGGAATTTCTGTTGCATCACTTTTAATCGGGTTGGGTGGTGGCCTGGCCTGGTGGGGGCGCCCGAAACGCAAAGAGGAGTTTATCAATGAAGAAGCTTTGGGATCTTAAGTTTCAAGTCTTGGCCGCAACTTTGCTTATTGCTGGAATCATGTCCCGGACTGAAGGCGCTGCAGCCATGTCCGAGTTGTTCCGGTCTCTTGGTCCGGTAGCCCTGGGTGGCGTGGGATTCTTTTTCTTGTTCCGGGGCGTCAAAAAGAAGGCTTCTGGCATGATGGAAAAGGTGATGCAGGATGCCGGAAATCAACCCGCAAAGGCGCGCCAGAAGCAAATCCGCTAACGGTTTTGGTGGTTTGAGTGGTGGGCGGAACGCCTTGCTGCGCAAGGTCTTTACGGGATCTTAACTTTAGCCCGACTTGACTTATGCGGCCTCGCTGGCTATAAACCGGGTGTTCAAAAAATTTAGCGTTTACAGGGCTTTGTGCCTGTACCCAAAATATAAGCTGGTAATTGGTCCAGCGTTTCTACCAAACACCGTAAATGTTTGTCTACAAGGGTGATCTATGCAAAGACGTGTCGCGACCAGTGTATTCGCCATCGCCGGAGCCATGATTTCGGTCTCCTTGAACAGCAGCCCCTGTTTTGCGTGGGGATCCAAAGGACATTTCATCGTTAACGAAGCCGCCGCAGAACTCACGAGTTCACCGGCGGCTGAATTTTTTAAAGACAACAAACAGACCCTTGGAAAGTTTGCCAATACGCCAGACGGTCTTTGGAAGCGCCCAGGCGTTTACGAGAAAGAGCGTGGAACGCACTTTTTCCATTGGGACGTTTATAAGAAGTCGAACCTCCTTGGTTCTTTCGACGAACTGACTTTGTCGTCAGTGATCAACAAGAAAGGCATGGCCTTTGTTGATGAGAACGGTTCTGCCATGTTCCGCGTTGCTGGAATCTACCGCCGTCTGGTCACAGCCCTGCAGAAAAAGAAGTGGGAAGAGGCTATTCAAATGGCCGGCGTTCTTGGCCATTATATCGGCGACATCTCGCAGCCCATGCACGTTTCAAGCGATTACGATGGCCAGTCGATCAAGCGCCCCGGTGTGCACAAGTATTTCGAATCTACTTTGGTCGAAACGGTCCCTCACGACCGCCTGACCGGTGAAGTGATTGAGGATGGCGAGAAACGCAAGTCTGGATTGGCTCGCCGCCGCGGCGGGCGTCCTGGTGAAGGTGCCGCGAAGGCCCTCGCGATGCACGAAGGTGAAGTATCTTTCGGTGAACTGGCAGCCGTTCTCGATCATTTTGACGCGAGCGGTTCACAAGACGACCGGGGCCTCAAAACATACTTTGCACCGCGGATGGGTTTCGCAGCCGCTGTTCTGGCAGCGATCTGGGACATGGCCGTCGAAGAATCTGGCGCCACGAGCGGATTTCCGATGAAGGCTCTGGAAGTTGAAGAGCCGAAGTGGTTCCCCTTGGACAGCGCAGTCGCCAGCCGCTAGGCACTGGATTCAAGTTTAAAACAGAAAACCCGCGCCATCACAGCGCGGGTTTTATTGTTTTTGGAGGCGTCGGCCGGAATCGAACCGGCGAATAACGCATTTGCAATGCGCCCCCTTAGCCACTTGGGTACGACGCCACGGGCCGCAAGTTTAAGCACGACGTGGCTGACCCCGCAACAATAATCTCCCGGCCCGGTTTCCGGCCACCTTTCGTTCATTCCATTCCAATCTAGGCATTGCCAAGCGCAATAAAATTGCACTAAAGCCAAAACTCCACACATCGCCCTGACGTCAGGCTGGTGGTTTT
>Ga0214919_10011482_pt1 | contig 11049 bp, 7 predicted proteins | sample LL1503_MetaG_FD_177994 | JGI IMG/M metagenome (GOLD analysis project Ga0214919, IMG submission 177994) | Freshwater microbial communities from Lake Lanier, Atlanta, Georgia, United States - LL-1503 | ecosystem: Environmental > Aquatic > Freshwater > Lake | place: USA: Georgia | collected 2015-03-15
ATATGGATGACAATCATTATCACCAAAAGCTCTAGATAGAGATAAATTTTTAACTCTCCAATCAATACCATCAAAATCTATCTTACCTCCTAGTGATTCTATTCTTTTTCTTTCTTCAGGTGCTGAAGGTTTATGATCTTGTGATAATTGTTCTGCTATATTATATTTATTACACTTAATAGCTCTTGAATCACCTACATTTATTACCCATAATCTATCTTCATCATTTTTTTTATAATGAATTATACAACAAGCAGTTGACCCGCACCTATGAACAATTTTAGGATGTTTTTTATTTAATTTAACATGTATATGATTATATACTTTATTAATATATTTTAAGGCAGATTCTTGATCATATAATATATCTTCTTTTCCATATTTAAATTTATTTATAAAATAATTAGGTAAGGTTTCTTTTAAAAATTTACTTATTTCTTTTCCACCATGTCCATCAAAAACACCTAAAAAATTAATTGGATTAAAATCCTCATTGTTATCTTCTAAATTTAATAAATGAAAATGTTCATCTTCATTTGCATCTCTTAATCCTTTTAATGAGTGAGAATATATTATCATTATAATTAAATATATATTAAATATTATATTTTTTTTAATTATTTGGTATATAATTTTTAATAGCATCTATTAAAGGTTTTGCATCTGCAAGTAATCTTATTTGATTAGCACTTTTATGATAATCATTATTACTTACTAAATAAAATAAATATATATTATTTACTATAGCATTGTCACTTTTTGGTCTACTACCTAAATAAATATCTAATATATCTTTAATAGGTGGTTCAGATGTAAAACTTTCATTATAATTATAACCGCCTTCAAATAAATCTTTAAAACTAGTTCTATTTTTATCATATTTATATGTTATATCTGATCCATATTCATCACTTATAGTATTTTTTTTTAATACATCATCACTAAATAAACCAATGTTGACACGGTTACTAATAATAGCTGATTGACTTTTATTTTCATCTGTAGCTCTTCGTAATAAATTTCTAATAAAATATGTTTGCGCTAATAATTCATTTTTATATATATTTCCAGCGATATCAGCTGAGCTAAGATGAAATATTCTTAATGCATCATTAAAATCCATAGTTGGCGGACCATTTTCACTTTTAACAGTTACAATTTCCATTTGATTTATTGTTTCTGTACTCACTAATTCAGTAAAGTAATTATGTTTTATTTTAACTATATCAGAAGCATCACTTTTTTTTAAATAATTAACAAATATTTGAATTAAACTAGTTATATTTTCATTAATATAAACACCTTCAAATGAAACAGCCGCAGTATTTTTTACTTGTAAACTTTGATCATGCTCATATATTTCACTTTTATAAAAATCAATTATTTTATTAATACCGTTATCTTCTGTAATTAATATTCTCATAATTTCATTACAAATTATTTTTTTTTTATCATCAGTATTATTTATATCTCCAAAAAAAGAATTAGTATCTGATTTCAAATCTTCCTTAAAAGTATATTCTAAAGTTCTTAATACTAAACATTTTTCTGTATTATGAATAGAAAATAAATAATTATTTTTCATTAAATCATAAAATTTACTTATAATTTTTTTAGAAATGTTAGTAAATAATGATAAAAATAATGGATTTATAAAAAGAGCACATTTTAATAGATATTCATTATATTGATTTAAATTTAATTGAGATTTAAATTTAATTATTTTTTTAGATTCCTCTGAAGTATTTGTAACATATGTAGATAATATATTTTCTTTACCTGGTAAATCCATAATAATAAATTTAACATTTTTTTTTTGTTCAGGACCTTCTTGATTAAAATAAATTATAAATTCATAAACCATAATAGATCTACTGGATACAGGATTATTTGGAGTTGCTTTAATACGTCCTACTTTATCTCTAATATCATCTATTTCATCTACTATTTTATTTATATTAGTAATATTAGAATCACTTAATTTTTGATAATTATTATTTAAGATATTATTTAATGGATCATCATCATTTACTTCAGGTATAGACTCAATTTTTTTATAAAAATCATTATTATCATTGATATCACTATTTATAACTACTTTTCCATCTATTAATTTATATTGATGTATTTTAGTACTAGGTTTATTTTTCCAATATGTTAAATATGGTAAAGCAACACCATAAACTTCATATATTCTTACATAAATACTTTTTCTTAATTTTATATTATGTAAAGCATTTTGTAATAAACCATTCTGAGGTAAACCATTTTTATTACTACCAAATACTGTATATGTTTTACCTACTCCTGAATATCCATATGTTAAGAATAATATAGAATTTCCTTTAGATAAATAATTAGGAATACCCATAAATTGACTTAAATTATCATTAGATTTAAATTCATTAGTATCAAATATTTTATTAAATTGTAAATCTTTAATTGTCCTTCTATTTTGTGGTAGTTCATCAAGATCTAGAGGTGGTGTGTTATCTTTTAACTTTTTATTAGAAGGTCTTTTTTCATTAGGAGATAAATCAGCAAAGTTAATTTCAAAAAAATTATCTAAAGTATCGTAATCTTTATACGAACTATTTGAATGACATAATTCTAACGGGTCTTCCTTTAATTGATCATAATCTGGGTTTTCTTTTTTTTCAAATATAGATAAATCAATTCTTAGATCTTCTTCTGGAAGAAGAACCCTTTTATCTGTTTTATAATCATTAATTCTTAAATATACACCAACTGATGGCGCAACTTCTAAAATAAATTTATCAATAATATCTTTAAATATATTAAATAAAAAAAAACCTTTTTTAATATCTATATGTTGAGTATCTTGATTTAAATCAATGATTTTAAGATAATCATGTAATCCAGATGAGTTCCAATTATTATATAATTGTTTTAAAAAATTCTCTAAATAAAGTAAAGTAACATAATGATATTTATAAAAATATTCTAATATTAAAGTTAAATTTTTTTTATCAGCGTTTCTTATTTGATCTAAAATATATTGTACATAATATTTATAATAATAAATAGTTCCTCTTGATACATTATCATAAATATAATAAGTATCTTTTATTAATATTATATTTATATATGATATAATAAATAAATGATGATTGTTTAATTGTATATATTTTAAATTAAATTCATCTACTAATTTTCTATATTTATTATATCCTGTTTTATAATCGGTTATTGCCTTATAAAAATCTATTGTATTTTTATTAAAATTATCTAAAACTTCTTTATTTAATTTTGGTACTATTCCTGGTCCTGCTGCTCCTGCTGTTGGTCCTGCTGCTCTTGCTGCTCCTCCTACAGTACTTCTTTGTTGTTTATTTAATATATTTATAATTTCTTGTTTTTTTAGGTTATATTCAACTAATTTTTTTTCAAATTCTTTTTTTTTATTAGGGAGTTCCATATTTTCATTCATTAAGATATTTTTTATATATGCTAATATTGGAATAGCATCAGGATCTGTAAATTCTGTACATAAATTGTTATAAGGATCTTTATTATATTTATCTGTTATTATATCTATTTTATCATAATTATAAAATTTTATTAATATGTTATTTAATATAGTATACATACATTTTTTTATTCCAATTTTTTTAATAGGACCTGTTTTAGAGCCTTTTGTTATTATATCTATTTTATCATTTATTAAATCAAAAATAGTCATTTTCTTACTTGTTATTGATGCTTTATTTTCATTACAATATTTATTATTTATACTATTTAATTCATTATCAAATAATTCTTGTAATAATTTAGGTTCTTTAGGAGGATCTATTATATCTCTTATATCAATATTAAAACTATGCGATCTAATTATATTTAATAAATTATTAAATAATTCATTATATGGATTAAAATCAATCATAGATATATTATCTTTAGTTAGTTCTCTTAATTGTTTTTGATACATTTCTTGAAGTTGAGTATAATTATCAGATAAACCATCAATACGTTGAAGATTTTCTTTTTTATTTTCTTTACAATATTCTAATATTATATTTTGATCTTCTATTTTTTCTTTTAATAAATTTTTTATTTCTTCATCAAATGAATTTATTTTATCTAATTTTTCTATTAATTCTTTGATATTTTTATAATTTGGTGTGTCACTAATATTACTACTTATATTAATTTCTTTAGTTAAACTAGTTAATTGTTCAATATTAATATTTATATTTTCTTTTATTTGATCACTATCTTTTAATAAACTTAAGTATTTTTTAGATTTTTCTATATTAAGATACTCTTCCATTTTAGATATATATGATGAAACATTATTTAAGTTTGTATTAATATAATCATTCAAATCAATATAATATTTAAAAAATGGTTGATCAAAATAAAGATTTACTATAGTTTGAGGTAATTTTTTTAATGAACCAATTATAGATTTATTTAATTTATCCATATTTGTTTGTGATGTAATACAATCATTTAATAAATCTTTCAAACTTTTTAATAAAATTTCAATTTCATTTACTTTTTTTGCTGTACTGTATGAACTTAACCATTGTTCATAAATTATATCTATTAAATTCTTAATACTTGTTTTACTACTAGTAGCTATAGAATTTATAAACTCTGTTGAATCTTTAAATATACTACCACCTCTACTACTACTTGCAGCACTTGCAGCACTACGTTCATGACGAAATAAAGATGTACCATCAGGTCTTTTCTTAAATACAGGAGCTACTAAATCTTTTACAAAAAGAGGATCACTTCTATCATCTACATTTTGAAAAAATTTAAATATTTTTCTTTGACTATCTGATTGTACAAGAGCAGCATCACTAGAAATATCAAATGTTCCTAAATTTTCTAATTTTTCTGCTTTTATTAATTCTGTTGGATTATTTTCTTTTTCTTCTGCTTTCATCATATTATTATCAAAAAAATTTTTATCAAATAAAGGATCATTTAGTTTTGTATATTGATCCATTTCTGTATTTAATTGAGTTAATAACTGAGCTCTTTGATCATTTTCTGTATTTTTTGCTTGTATACCATTAAGTAATTCAGTTATATTTCTTGTTGTATTTTCTAAATGAGCTGTATCATTCATTCTATCTCTAATAGTTTTATCAATATCTTTTAAACCATCATTTAATTGTCCTAATATACCTTTATTTTCTTCAGTTATTGTAAATAAATCAAAAAATGGTTTTTGATAAGAAACAACAGAACCTTTACCAGGAGTTGTTATTATAATTCCATGACTTGGATCAAGTAATAATTCTACATTTTGTTGCATTTGATTTATTATTCTTTGTTGTTCTGCTAATTCAGTGGGATCCATTACTCTAGGATTTTCTAAAGTTTGTACAGATTCTTCTAATTTATTTAATAGTATACGAAATTGATTCATTATTTCACTATAATTTCCAACACCAGGTGATCTTAATTTATCACCTAGTATTTTTATCATTGCTTGCATTTGAATTGTTTGCATTTGTAAACTAAGCATAGTTGGTTGTCTTGAAGCTGTTCGTGATGTTGCTGGTGCAGCCGCTCCTCCTTCTTTTTTTTTTAAATTATTCATTAAAATAATATTTTTATTTAATTTTTTATTTAAAATATTATATTTATATTCTAAATAATCATAAAATGATAAATTTTTATTCATTATAATTAAAATAGAAAAAAATATAAAGTTTTATAATATGATTAATAATGATTTACATATTTTAATCAAAAAATTAGAATATATATTAAGAAAAGATGATAGATTTTTTGAAAATGATGATTATCTATATAAAAAAAATATTAAAAAAATTACTAAAGTAAAAAAAACAGATACAATAGATTTAACCGCGTTAGTAAATACTGTTCAAAATAATGCAAAAAAAAAATCAAATTTTCATTATATTAGTTTATTAAGTAATGATAAAAAAGAACCTGAAAAAGTAATAGAAACTAATGATAATAATTATTGTGATATATATTTAAAAGAATTACAAGATATTAATAAAAAAATGTCAAATTCTTTACATGAATTAACTGATATAATTAAAATAAATTAAGTACTAATAATTATTATTTTGTTTATATTAGTTATAATGATATTAATATAATTATAACTAATAAAAAATATCCATAATTTATAATAAATAAATATCTAAATATAATACAATTTATTTTCAAATAAAATAAATTATATGATTACTTTTGATAACAAGATATACATACAAAATTACAGATTTAAAAAGAATAGCTTTAAATGATAATAAATAAATTTTATTATATAATATGTTTATTTTTGGTTTATTAAATTTTATTTGTTGAAATATAGTTGTCTTATAATATTATTATTTTATTAAATAAATAAAAATAAATAATTTATTAAAAATTAAAATAAGCTAAATATATATAATTTAAATATAGTATTTTTAATTCTATAAAGTTTATAAATTTTTATTTTAATTTATTATTTCTATTTCATATCTTATTTTTATAAAACATATATAAATTTGTGAATTTTATATTACTTATTTAAGGTGGTGTAGTACGTAAATGTACTACACCCTCATTATCTTTATAAGAGAATTCAATTAAATTCTGCATATATAATTCATAGTTATCTCGCATAGCATCCTTTATATCTTGTAATTCATCAGTATTAGTGGATATAGTTATAAAATCATTACTCTCTAAATTTATTATAAATTGTAATATATTACTATTTTCATTTAATAAATCTTGTAATAATGTATTTAAAGTTTCAATGTTTGAACCATTCAAATTAGGATTATTAGGTATCCCCCCATCTCCATAATTAAGACTTAACTTATTACTAATATAGTGTTGTATATTAACTATTGTTATAAGGTCGGATTCTGGAGTACCCTGACGTAAATCTATATAATTAAATATTTCTATAAATTTATCTTTTAAAATTCTATAATGTGTTGCAAAAACGTCTACTTTTGTTGAAATTAGAATTTTAATGAAAGATGGTACAATAGATAAATCATCTGGAGATACACTAGGAAAAGTATACTCAGTTTTATATAAATAATCATTCAATTCTTTGATATTTGCTTTTAAGACATCTATACTTAATTGTTGTGATTGTGAATGATTTTTAATACGCTGTACTTCATCCTTCCAAGCTTGATTCATTTTATTTACATTTTCCCTATTTCTAATTAAACCTGATTGTAAATCTAATAATGTATTATTAGGATGATGTTCAGCATAAGCAGCAACAGCACCACCTGATTGTGTATTATTTTTTAAATGTTTATTAATTTTATTTAATAAATTTAATGAATTATTAAGATTCGTTATCTTGTTAGATACTTTGTTTAAATACTTATTTCTTAATTCTAAAATATTTAAATTCTCCATATATAATAAATGGAGAATTTAAATTTAAAAAAAATAAAAAAAAAAATTAAATTATTATCAAAAAATTTAGATACTAATTATTATGAATTATTAAATATTTATAAATCATTAGTTGTAGAATATTACTCTGTTAAAAAAGCAGATTATGATCCTAATCTTTAATCTACATCTACTTTATTAGGTGTTTCTGTTGTATCTGTTGTATCCGATTTATCAGCTGACATATTAGGCATATCTTTAAACATATCAGGAGACATACCTTTGAACATATCAGGAGACATACCTTTAAACATATCAGGAGACATACCAGGAGGCATACCAGGAGGCATACCTGAGCCCATACCTTCAGGCATACCTTCAGTAGAACCACCTTCAGGATTAGTTGCTTGATATGCTTTCATAATTAAAGGTTGTAATAATGATTCTACTTCTTTATATTTTTCATCAAATTCTTCTGTAGATGCATTGTTATTAGCTTCAATCCATTGTAATGTATCATTAATTGTTTTTTCAACTGTATCACAATCAGATCCTAAAGTTTCTTTTAATTTATCAGTTAATGAAGATTTTGTTGTATAACAATATTGTTCTAATTTATTTTTAGCTTCAATACGTAATTTAATTTTTTCATCTTCATCTTTAAATAATTCGGCTTCTTTAACCATTCTTTCAATATCTTCTTGTGATAATTTACTAGATTGATTAGTAATTGTAATCTTTTCAGCTTTACCTGATGATTTTTCTACGGCTGATACTTGTAAAATACCATTTGCATCAACATCATATGCAATTTCAATTTGAGGACTACCTCTAGGCATTGGGGGAATACCTTTTAAATGAAATTCTCCTAATTTATTATTATGTTGAGTCAATTGTCTTTCACCTTCAAACACTTGAATAGTTACACCAGGTTGATTATCTACAGCAGTACTAAAGGTTTGTGTTCTTTTAGTTGGTAATGTAGTACCTCTAGGAATTAGTGTAGTCATAACACCACCAGCAGTTTCTACACCTAATGATAATGGTGTAACATCTAGTAATACTAATTGATCTAATTTATCATCAGATCCACCAGATAAAATTGCAGCTTGTACAGCAGCACCATATGCAATAGCTTCATCAGGATTAATACTTTTACATAATTCTTTACCATTAAAATATTGAGATAATAATTCTTGAACTTTAGGAATTCTAGTAGAACCACCAACAATTACAATATCATCAACTTGAGATTTGCTAATTTTTGCATCAGATAAAACAGTATCAACAGGTTCTAATGTTTTAGTAAAAATATCAGAACATAAATTTTCAAATTTAGCTCTTGATAATGGAATACTAAAATCAATACCTTCATGTAATGAATCAATTTCAACATTTGTTTGTGTTACACCAGATAAAGTTCTTTTAACTTTTTCAGCAATTGTTCTAATTCTTCTTAATGCTTTTTTATTTGTAGATAAATCAATTTTATGTTTTTTCTTAAATTCATCAACAACATAATTTACAATACGACTATCAATATCTTCACCACCTAAAGCAGTATTACCACCAGTAGCTTTAACTTCAAAAACACCATCTTCTAATGTTAATAAAGAAACGTCGTGAGTACCCACGATTTAATGTTATCGCAAGGGAGTTTAACCGTTGCTTCTCATACTTTCATATGAGTTCAGACTATATCTTATTTATTTAATTGTTAAAAATATTTTTAATAAATATTAATTTATCAATCCAATTTTTAGGATTAATTATTAATATTAATTCATCATTAATATATTTTTCATTATTATTATGAATATTTATATTAATATTATTAATTTTGAATGATGATATTTCATTATTATATACGATAATATTATTTTTATTACACCATTTAATAAATTTCAATTCTAAATTAGATTTATATATAATATTTTGTCCTACTATATTTTTTATTCTTTTTAATATTATATTTTTTTTTTTTATATAATTATTACATAATATTAATAAAGAATTTTTTAATTTTTCTAATGAATTAATTCTCCAACTATTTTTACATTTATCACATATCATTATAGGTTGATATGGTTTAAAAAATATATTATTAATTTTATCATACATAATAGTGAAAAAATTTAATTCATTATCTTTTTTAAATATTGGACAATATATATAATTATCTAATTCATTCTTTTTACCATTTTGAAATCCTATTAAATTTTTTGAAATTCTAATATAATCATCAGTAGTTAGATGAAAATTAAAATATCTTTCTTTATATGAATTATCATACATATCAAATTTATCAATACATTCTTTAATTTTATCCATAATTATAATAAAAAATATATTCTTATACTATTTTTAACAAAAAATAAACCCTGGCATTCGTGGGATTTTCAAGTTAGAAACTCTACTAATCCTAGTCGTTGAACCGGCATGTTATCACTAACATGATTGGCTGCTGATTGTCCATTGTTACATCTTTTACCTTTTTTAAACCTTCACGCTTATTCTCACGAATTACGTTGTGGTAGGAAAAGCTTTAGGAGTTTCCAGCAATTAACCAAGTTTCTATTAATATAAAATTAATAGAGTGGTCTTTCACCACAGGAGGCAGTTTTACGACGTTTACCTCCGAAATCAAAAATTAAAATATTTCTTGCTTTACTAGTTAATTTATCTAATCCATATGCAATAGCAGCTGCTGTTGGTTCATTAATAATTCTTAATACATTAAGTCCAGCAATCATACCAGCATCTTTAGTTGCTTGTCTTTGAGTATCGTTAAAATGAGCTGGTACTGTAATGACTGCATTTTTAACTTCATGACCTAAATAATCTTCAGCTGTTTGTTTCATTTTAGTTAAAACCATAGCAGATATTTCTTCAGGTGTAAATTCTTTTAATTCATTCTTAAATGTTACACTTACTTTTGGTTTGCTATTACTATTAACTACTTTAAATGAATAATGTTTTAAATCTTCTTGTAATTTAGGATCATTAAATTCTCTACCAATCATACGTTTAGCATCATAAACTGTATTATTTGGATTACTTGATACAACATTTTTTGCTGCCATTCCAATTAATCTTTCCGTTTCTGTAAAACTAACATATGAAGGGGTAGTTCGTTCACCTAAATCATTTGTCAAAATTTCTACTTTACCATGTTGATAAACACCAACACAACTATAAGTTGTGCCTAAATCAATACCAATTGATGCATTTTCTTTTTTACTCATTAATTACCTTAATAATTAATGCTTTAAATAAGTTTAATTTTTATAAATTTACATAAAATTTATAAAAATAATTATTATATATATTTATTAATAGCTTTATAATTTATTAATTATTTTTTTGATTATAATGGATTATAGTATTTTATTTTATTGGTAAATTCTTTAATTTATATATTTCAATAAAAAAATAATTTAATAAATAATTTATATTTTCAAATCTATAAATTATTCAAATTTTTTAAGTGGAAAACTCAATAATAATTCTTTATCATTTTTTAATTGGTAAATTAAATCTAATGATGCTATATGGTATGGAAAATTATGAATTATTCCTCTATAGTAAACAAATTTATTTTTTTTTATATATGCATCATTATTAGTTTTTTCTAATATATTTTGATTATCTTGATAATTAGATGTAATTATATTTTTAGGT
>Ga0214919_10011483_pt1 | contig 11048 bp, 2 predicted proteins | sample LL1503_MetaG_FD_177994 | JGI IMG/M metagenome (GOLD analysis project Ga0214919, IMG submission 177994) | Freshwater microbial communities from Lake Lanier, Atlanta, Georgia, United States - LL-1503 | ecosystem: Environmental > Aquatic > Freshwater > Lake | place: USA: Georgia | collected 2015-03-15
CACACTATAGTTTTCATATTTGTATATATTCATATCAACACTTTCTTCTAATAAGAATTTAAATATTTTATTAAATAATGGAGTATGACCTATTTCTGGGCAAGCAGTATGTGCCATTTCATGTACAGCAACATATACTAATAGGTTTAATCTATGTAATGCGTGAGTTTCTCTACATCTTAAACAAAATACTATTTCTTCACCTTTATTTACCGAATAAGAAGTAAATTCATTATCAGATGTATTTTCATAAATAACAGTTCTAGATCTGTTAAAATTATGTTCCATTAAATCAATATATTCTATATAATTTTTATATATATTTTTATCATTTACCAAGTTATCGCGTAATTCGTACATTAATGTTATTAAATCATTTAATAACGTTGCACTATCATTAGTATTTTTCATATCTGCTCGAACTAAAATTTTATTACCATTTGTTTCAACCAATTTAAGGTTAGTTTTATTAGTTTTTAAAAATATATATATAATAATTATTAAAAGTGTAATAATTATAGATTCTTTCATTTATTAATATATAGATTTTATTTTAATTTTTTTATATATTAGAAAATATAAAATATTTTCTAATATAATATATATATAGTTATGGGAAATTTTTTTAGTAAAAAAGATGATTTAATCCTTGATTTTGGAGGTTTAAAGACTGAAAATATCAGTTCTACTATTCCATATATGAATAAATTAAATGCTGATGCTAAATCTTTAGTTGATAGATTAAATATTAAACAAAATACTCATCCAGTTAAAGCAAAGGTATTTACAGAGTCTGAAAATTATGATATGTATAAATTATTTGAAAAAACACAAGATCTTACTAATGATAATAATTTCTCGGATACGTCACCATTTATAACATCTGATTTATATAAGAATTTAATAAAAACACAAAAAGGTGGTAATATATCTTCTACTGTAAGCGAAGATGAATCGTCGTCATCATCTGCTTCTTCATTATCAGATGATACTATGCGTGAAAAGAAGCACGAAAAAAAGCGTGAAAAGAAGCATGAAAAGAAGCATGAAAAGAAGCATGAAAAGAAACGTAAAACAAGCGAGGAGGAAGACGATGATGATTTTGACGATGAGTTGGATGCGATTGATCTAGATAGTAATGAAAATAGTTCTTCGTTAGGATCTTCTGAGAATTCATATGTATCTTCAACAGCGCATACCGATGGTATTGATAGCAATAATTCAAGTGTATCATCAGATGCCTCGACTGTTTCTTACAAAAAAAATAAAAGTAAAGGAAGATCGTCTCCGTATTCAATAAATACAAGTGATATTAATATGATATCTGTAGAAGAATAAATTAAAAATTATCTCTTACAATAGTCTAATATATTTGTACGTCCTTGTTTATCATTTTCAATCTTAATCTTAAATTCGTCAAAAATTCTTTCTGCATTTGGTATTACAAGGGATAAAAATTGCAACGATGGATTCATTATTTGGTTTACCATATAATATTCGTAATCCAATTTTAAGTTATTTTCCTCAATATATTCAGGTGTTTCAATTCTCTCACCTTGTAAAGTTGTTTTTTTCATATTAGGAATAACAACAGCAGCAAATTCTATTCTATCGCCAGATTGTGGAGCAGTTCCAGGACTTCGTATCGCTATCCTATCTGCTAATACCACGTGAGCAATTTTAGTCCAATCTGAATAACTTTCCTTCATTTTTAATGTTTTACTGGTTAGAAAATATTTGATATTATACATATTATTAAACATTTTCCTCATACATTCTATAGTAAATTCTTTTGCTTTTTTTGGATCCTTTTCATTTATAAGATAATTAATAATACCACCACATATTTCTTTTACAATTGGTGCATTATCACGTCTTTTCAATACAATACCGTTGTAATCTTGTTTATATTTATCAGGATCTTCCTCATACTTATTACCAACATATCGTTTCTTTGTTAGAATTAAGAATGGCCAGAATGTCTTTTCATATTTACAATCATGTGGGAATGGCAATCTATTTTTAATAAATTCACCTGCCAGTATACCCATCTCAATCGAATGAACTAGACAACGTTTGTCAATTATCTTTATACCATTTTTATAAACATGGATCCGTGTAATTTTAATTCCATTCATTATATCCCAATAAGGTTCCAATATATATTCTTTTAACTTTTTATCTATAAAATTTTTAACCATGTGACCGATACTACCTTTTAATTCATCTGTCATTTCTTCTGGTACCAATCTCATTCTTTCTACCAAACTACATCCTATATTAAATAATTTTGCCTCTATCATATTATCTCTCACCCTATCATCAATATATTTCTTTGTAAAAATATCTTGTAATGACCACAACCATGACAAGTATCCTTCCTCCATATATCGAAGTAAGAATTGTTCCATCCTCTCTTCAACAGGTTGTAATGTCTTATAATGTGATGGAGGATCTACATAAGATGGACCTGGTGGTAACATTAAATCGGTAATCAATTCAGTACGATAATATTTTTGATGCGATGTTTCCCACATATCTCGGTGTTCAAATGGAATAAATTGGGACAATAACTTTTCTGAAAACTTTACTACCTCTTTCCACAGTTTCATACTATCATCATCTTTAATCCGTTTAGTAGACTCTCTGAAGCGATAACATGTGAAAATACTATCTGTATTATGAACTATCATAGATCCAACACCTGCCTGAAAATGATGATTTGTAGTTGTTAAATCATATACATATTCTTCCATATCATCCCATTCTTCAATCTTCTTAATCATATCTGGATCTTTTCTCAATTTATCAGTACTAAATCTTATTCTATATATATTCTTTTTATCTCGTCGATTATTAATTGATACATTGTATCCTAATGATTTACCTAAAGTATATATACCAAGAGATGATACCATTCCTTTTTGATCTATTTGTGTACCACATCTTACTTTATTGTTATCAACTTTAGATAAATTTTTATCATACATATCATTACATATTTGTCCTCTATTTGTTTTATATCCATCAGCATCATATAATCCAATAAAAAATGCTTCTCTTATATCTCTTGATGCATTTAATATAAAATCTGGAACTTTTTTCTGTTTATCATTAGTATACATTAAATCACGCATTTCAGATACAAATGTTTTAATATTCCCGTATGTTTTATTCTCCAAAGTCTTTTTATTAATTGGACATAATTTATAAACACCTGATGATTTAACTGTATCTAATACATTCCAGACAAAATCAGTAAAATATTTATTTCCTATATCTTGATATTTGTGTATTACTTCTTTATTTAGATTATTCAAAGCAAAACTTGCTTTATCTCCTGATTTATAGTTATAGATACCACATGAACCATCTCCCATAAACATACCTAAGAATTGTGATATTTCTGTATTCAACACAACGCCATTATAAAATGTATAAACAATATTATTATTTATTTCTGGAAAACTATGAAGTAACTTGTCGCCAATTACCATTTTTTTTGGACTTATTGTCTCACCTTTATTTGTTAACAATGAATGATCATCTGTAGCAACTACTGATCCGCTATGTGTAGTAATTCTAAATAATTTTTTACTTGGATCTAATTTATGTCTAATAACACGTTCAATTTTTGTCCATCCCATTTCTGTCCAACTTTCAAACATATCAATATTACAATATTCTTTCATTTGATCGTTGTTTTCTCTTTCCATAATATTATACATATCATTAGATGCCAAATTTTCAATACTATCTAATAATATCATACCAGTTTTTATATTTCTTAATAATAATGGAGTTTTTCCTATAACACTGTCCCCGTATCGTACAATTGGTTGAAAAACAATCTTTGATAAATCTTTTGTAACACATCTCCTTAATCGTTCTATTAATTTATCATCTTGTTTTTTAACTTCCATTTCTATTAATATTTTGGCAGTTTCTTCTCTCCCATCCATCCATGCATATTTTAATCCATTGAAAAACCCAGGAACTATATTTTCTACAAAGTTCTTGGCAAGTTCCAATCGTTCTCGTCCAACCGATGTAATACACGCCGCAATATCTCGATCATATACTGGACTAGTATCTGCACCCAGAGCACCATATAATGAATTGGCAGTTACTTTTAACGCTAATTGTTTACCATCCAATATCTTTGCTGTAAAATAGTTTGTTTCTGTTTTCATTTGTTTTTTTACAACAGCACGTTCTTTCAACAGATTACTTAGAATAGTTGGTACAACACCCTTTTTCTCTTTCTCAGCAAATCTACGATATTGTATTGTACCATCATGATCTCTAAACTTTGCGTTATGATATTTCACTCCAGGTATATTATCATACACCTCATTCTTAATTTTAGTTTCTGGACTAGCATTCAATTCAATATCAACAGATGGATAAAGTGAAGCGAAATCATTTACTGGTAACGCTTCATATTCAATAGTTTCTTCTGGTGGAAATACAACAGCGCCTTCAAAACTAGGTAATTTAATATCTGGTTTTTTTAGTACTGGGAACAAATATCCATTTTCACGAAATTCTTTCAAACATAATGAAAATAATTTAATAGTTTGACCTCTTGTAAATAAGAATGACATTGGGACATAACATACATTACTCATCTCAATATTATTTGTAACAATATTTAATTTATCCATTAATAGATTTACTAATTTACAATCCTTGATACAGTATTTGGCAACTATCGCCCTATCATCAGGTGATCCCTTAAATGATTTGAATATCTGTTTAACATCAATATCATCTTTCGCTTGACACCACCATAATTTAAATTTACGATCTTCTTTACTTGCTTCTATCCATTCAATATATTCAGGTGTATTAATAAATTCAATTAAATTTTCAATATCATTACTTTCAACAGTAAGTAATTTTTCATCCTTATTAATATGTGTTATCATATATTTATTTCCAATCATATCAGAAATAAAATCAAGAGCGTGTTCAATATGAATAAAATCTCCTACCATAATATCATTTATACCGCTACATTTTAATATAACACTATTATTTTCTACTCTCATACTTGTTATCATATCACGAATAAAACTGGAAGCAACAAAATCTAATTTATAACAACTTAATTTATGATTTTTTTGTACATCTTTCATTAAATCTATATGAATTCTACCAGGTGTATTAAACATTCTGATACGATTTTCTCCTAATGCTGATGAAGCAAGTTTAAAATCTCTAAAATTACATTCATAATTTTTTAATTTACTTATTTTATTAATTTCATGCATTATGTTTAATTGCTCACTACAACGTTCATATATATATGCCTCATCAAAAAAGAATATATTATATCCAGTAATAATATCACAATCAGATCGTTTTATTTCTTTAATCCATCCACCTATTACATCTCTTTCATCATCGTATGATTCTACTATAATATTATCCAAATCATTTGTTTTCTTCAAACAAACGATATGTTGACGATATGGTGTTGATTCACCTAGATATGTATACGTTGAACCAATCATTGTAATATGATCACTAGATCTTCTACTTTGTGGAAAACTACCATCACTCGAAAAACATTCTATATCAAAACTCATAATACGTAAAGGAGCATTCTGCGATTTTACTATTGGATTTATTTTTCTCCAATCAACTCTAATCTCTATATCACAATAACTTTCTTTTTCACTTTCAATACTTATTTTTGTGTATTCTGAAACTTCTACCCAAGAACAACCACTTATTTTTTTAATATGAAAACAACGTAACATTGGTAATAAGTTTGCTTCAAATGTTTTAAAATTAGTTGGTTTCGTTGTAACACCTGGAATATAAATTGCTGATTCTTCAAATACAAAACGAAATTTATTCATCGCTATTAAATTATTAAAAATTAATCTTGCGAAAAGAAATTGTTTTTCGTTAGTAAACCCCTCTGCTGTTTTTCTTTCTACTACATCCATACTAAGTAAACAAGGTCTATATTTTGCCCATACTTTTTTATTAATATCACTTGTAAAATATCGATACATTATACTTACATTATTTTTTGCTTCAACTTTGCTCCAATTTAGAGGTAATTTAATATAAAAATGGGGTGTGAAATTTATTATTCTCATATAGACTGATCTACCATCCATCATTCTACCAAATGTATGTATAATATAAGTTCCTATCTCATTTTTTTTATCTGATGTATCTTCGGAATCGGAATCTTCGTCTTTTTCATGATCCTCCATCCAATCATATATTTGAAATTCTAATGACATTAATTTAATATATATTATATTAATATATATTAAACAATGATTTATCAATTTTTTTTGTTTTAGGTAAATAATATTTATTTAGATATGATCTAAATTTTCTACTTTTATTTGATTATCTAATAATATTTCTACTAAATTATTAAATTCATCTTTATTTTTAATTATATTGTATAATATATCAATATTTACAATCATATCATTTATATTGTTTGATATTTCATATGGAAAAATTTTTTTACTAATAATATCATTATAATAATTTATAATTTCTTGAATTTTTTTAGAACTTGTATCTATGTTAATACTATTTATTGTGAATTGATCAATAAAATTAAATAAAATAAATAAATTTTTTTGAGCATATTTATACATTTTAATATAACTTTTATCTAAATTATTTGACAATTGTCTGATTTTATTCATTATATTTTTAATAATATTTTTCATTATATCTTTCTGTTTGTTGAAATTATTTGTTAAAATATTATCTATCTTTTTAAAATTATTTAAATTTTCATCCGATCTATTCACTCCACCACCTTCTATTGATTTATAATTATTTTTATTGTCACGATGTTTATTGTCACGATGTTTATTATCACGATTTTTATTGTCACGATTTTTATTAATACGATCTTTATTAATACGATCTTTATTAATACGATCTAATAAATTAATTTGTTCCTTTTTTGTCGGTAATGATTTAATTTTATTATTTAACTCAATTAGTTCTTTATCAATCATTTTTTTAATTGTTATGACAAGACCTTCTTTGAAATCATTACATTTTCTAAAAAGAGTATCTTTGTCATCTATTAATTCAACTGATTTTTTAAATTCATTTAATTTAGTTTTAGAAACTTCAGGAGTTCCAACACTATTTAGTTTTAGTTCTATTGAATTTATAATTGGACTCATTGATTCATATGTTTTCTTTTGATATCCTGATAATTCCTCTTTTGTTGCAAAAAGAGGTGTCATCTTATTTAATTCAGTCATTGTATTTAATTTTATCATATTATCAATATTATTAGTAAATTCTCCAAATTTCATAGTTATATCATTTATATTTGCTTTTGAATTTATTAATCTTTGTAATTCATTCATATTATCATAAATTTCTTTTGTTACACCATCTGTTTTATTTAATTTACTTTTAATTATATCAACGACTTTAATCATTTCTTCAAATTGTACTGTCATATTGTCTTTTATTTTTTTAATAGTATTAACACTATGTGATATTTTCATATCAAAATCATTATATATATTTTGTGTAATATTATCCATTTTATTTGTTTTATTCTTGACTATATCAGCAATTTTAATCATATCTTCAAATTGTACTGTCATATTGTCTTTTATAGTTTTTACAGTATCAACACTTTTTGATATTTTCATATCAAAATCATTATATATATTATTAGTAATATTATCCATTTTATTTGTTTTATTCTTGACTATATCGGCAATTTTAATCATTTCTTCAAATTGCACTGTCATATTGTCTTTTATCGTTTTAACAGTATCAACACTATTTGATATTTTCATATCAAAATCATTATATATATTATTAGTAATATTATCCATTTTATTTGTTTTCTTTTTAATAATATCGGAAATTTTAATCATTTCTTCAAATTGTAATATTATAGATTCTTTCAATATCTGTATATCTGAATATACATCTTCTGTTATATTATTATTTTGAATAGTTTTAATCTGTTCTTTATACTGCGATATTGTTGCGTCTATTATACTTTTATATTGATCTAATTGCGTTTTTAATTCAATGTTAGTCACCAATTTTGGTAGTGTTTCGTTAATTGAATAAATTTCTTTTGTAATAATTGGTTTAACCATATTATTAATATTATTATAAAATTCACTAAATTTATTTTCAACGTCTATAATATTTGACTTGTTATTAACTAGTTTTTGTAATTCATTTATATTATTATAAATCTCTTGAGAAAATTTATCATCACTCGTCTTATTTTTTATAATATTTATTAATTTAATTATATCATTAAATTGAACATCGATAGAATTTATTATTTTATCAATAACAACTTTATTTTCTTCCATTTTACTTTCTATTGATTTAGTATAATTAACAAAATCATCATTTTTAACTAATGTTGGAATTATTTGTTCTATTTTCTCCAATTTATCAATTATATCATTTAAACTCATTTTACTACTATCTGTAGTTTTTATTTCATCAATTGATGCCTTAATCTGTTTTGGTAATTTTAGATTTGGTTTGTTACCTAATTGTTTTTCCATCGTATTAACTGATTCTCTTATTTCATCATATTGTTTTGACATTGTTTCAATTAATTTACCTAAAATTGGTATTTTAGATATTAATTCAGGAATCATTTTTATTTTATTATCAATTGTATCTTTGTATTTATCAAGATCATCTTTGTACTGATTTAACTCACTTTTAAAATCATCTTTTGTTACTAATAATGGTATTATCATATTAATTGAATCTAATTCTTTACTAATAAGTGGTTTAATTATACCATTTATATTATTATTAAATTCCATAAATTTATTTTCAATATCAGATATATTTGACTTGCGATCAATTAATTTTTGTAATTTATTTAAATTATCATAAATTTCATCAGTAATACCATTAGTATTTCTTAATTTAATTTTAATTATATCTACCATTTTAATCATTTCATCATATTGAGTATTTATAGATTTCTTTAAAGAATTTAATATTTTTTCAATATCGTTAATTTTATTATCTAATGTTTTTACAATTTTGTCCATATCAGTTTTTGTTACTAATGATGGAATAATATCACTAAATTGTTTTATTTCAATCATAATATTATTTTTAATTTTAGTATCAATCATATTATTAAATTCTTCAAATTTATTCGTAATATCAGATATATTTGATTTTGTATTAATTAAATTTTGTAATTGACCTATCGTACTATATATTTCAGGAGGAACATCATTTGTGTTTATTTTCCTTTTCATTATATCAACTATGTTTATCATTTCTTCATATTGTCGATCCATCGATTTTTTCATCGTATTAATCATTTCATTATATTCATCAAAACGTTTATTTGTTTCTTTTATGTATTCATCTAATTTCCCATCATCATTATTTTGATTTTTATGTACACCATTTTTTAATTCTTCCTTTGTAACCAATGATGGTATTATATCATTTAGTTGTTTTATTTCATTTATAATACTACTTTTAATTTTAGTATCAATACTATTATTAAAATCTGAAAATTTATTTTCAATATCAGAAATATTAGATTTCATATTAATCATATTATATAATTGATCAATTGTATCATATATTTTACTAGGAATATGTGTTTTAGTGTTCATACTCATTTTATTTTTAATAACTTCTATAATTTTAATCATTTTATCATATTGCATATCAATAGATTCTCTAATATTTGCTATAACTTTATTATATTCATCAAATCTTTCTTCAGTTGTCATTATATATTTCTCTAATTCTTTACGATTTATCAATGTTGGTATAACTTTGTCTATTAAATTCATTTCATTTTTAATATTTGATTTTACTATATTATCTATCTTATTTTCAAATTCAATTAATTTGTCATATATGTCATCTTTACTTGATTTACTATCAATTAATGTTTTTAACTCATCAATTGTAGTCATACTATCACTATTTAATGAATCCTTTATTTTATTTTTAATAGTTAATATAATATCAGACATATCGTCATATTGTTTCCCCATCGATTTAACTAATTTGGTTAACATTGGTATTTTATCTAATTTTTCATCAATTGATTTACTATATTGTTCTAATTGGGTTTTGAATTCATCTTTTGTTATTAATTGTGGTATTATTGTAGTAATTTTATCTAATTCTTTATTAATAATTGGTTTAACAATATTATCTATATTATCATTAAAATCGGAAAATTTATTTATAATATCAGATATATCTGATTTATTCTGAATTGATTTATGTAATTTATTTAAATTTTCATAAATTTCATCAGTAACACCATTCGTACTATTTAATTTTAATTTTATTATATTTACCATTTTTATCATTTCCTGATATTGTGTATCTATTGATTCTTTCATATTTTTAATCATTTTATTTGTATCATCAGCATATTCATCAAAACGTTTGTTAGATTCATCAATACGTTTATTCGATTCATCCGCGTATTCATCAATACGTTTATTTGATTCTTTAATGTATTCATCAATTTGTTTATTTAATCCACCCATGTATTCATCAAAACGTTTGTTAATGTCATCCTTTGTTACTAGAGATGGAATAATATCACTAAATTGTTTAATTTCAGTCATAATATTACTTTTAATTCTACTGTCAACACTATTATTAAATTCAGAAAATTTATTTTCAATATCAGATATATTTGACTTCATATTAATCATATTTTGTAATTCATTAATAGTGGTATATATTTCAGGAGACACGTTCGTATCATTACCTACTTTATTCTTAATTACATCTATTATTTTTATCATTTTATCATATTGTTGATCCATTGATTCTCTAATTTTATCAAAACGTTTATTTGATTCTTCAATATATTCATCTATCTTATCATTATTCTTATCAAAACGTTTATTCGATTCTTCAATATATTCATCTATCTTATCATTATTCTTATCAAAACGTTTGTTAATATCATCCTTTGTTACTAGAGATGGAATAATATCACTAAATTGTTTAATTTCTGTCATAATATTACTTTTAATTCTACTGTC
>Ga0214919_10011484_pt1 | contig 11048 bp, 14 predicted proteins | sample LL1503_MetaG_FD_177994 | JGI IMG/M metagenome (GOLD analysis project Ga0214919, IMG submission 177994) | Freshwater microbial communities from Lake Lanier, Atlanta, Georgia, United States - LL-1503 | ecosystem: Environmental > Aquatic > Freshwater > Lake | place: USA: Georgia | collected...
ACCTATCAACCCCAGGCCTGCATCGAGAATGGCGCGACGCTTATCACCCAGCCGCGTCACAACGATGACATCATGCCCGGCAGCCTTCGCAGCCACTGCACGCTCCATGAAATGGGAGCAAAAAAACCAGTCTTCGGTGATCAGGTACAAAAGCTTCATAAAAGCCTCTTGATTTTATTGGTGCGGCGCGCCTCAAGCCAGGACGAGGCCATACGTTTACCAACAGCGATCGTAAAACCTTTGGCTAAATACCACGACGGTTGGGCCAATAACTCGCGCAGCCAATGCGCTGCCATTTCAGAATAACCTCGCTTAGACCTGGTAGCCTGTTCGGCATGAAGTCGATACCTGAGTAAAAACTTTGGTAGGTTACCCAGGTGCCCATTGGCCAAAACGGAGCGCAGCCATAAATCTGAGTCCTCTGAAAAAAAGCCCCCGAGATATCCTCGCATTTGCAATAAAAATTTGCGCCGGATGACAACAGATGGGTGGCAAAAAACTGTTCGCCATGGAAGCGCCCGCACAATTGCTTGGTGCTCGCAAGGTAGGCGCATTTCCCCGATTCGATCACCGCTGGCATTAATGAGGCTAACCCATGACCCCAACACATCCAAAGGTTGCTGGCCCAGCGCTGCGCGCAAAACAGCAATTCGGTCGGGCTCACAGACATCATCGCTGTCCATACGGACCAAATATTCTCCACGGGCCAGCCCGGCCAGATGATTCAAATTAAAGGCCAACTGACCGATGTCTGTACGGAAAATGCGTACACGCACATCGTCACCAACCAATTTAGCAATCACCTGCATCAAACTGTCATCACATGCATTTGCGCCGATGAGAAATTCAAAATCTGGATCACTTTGGCTTAAAACGCTTGCAATGGCCTCTGCCAGAAAACTCTGATTTCGGTGCACACAAAGAATCACGGAAAAAAAAGGCGCCGCGGTCATATGCGTATCCAATTTGTCGGCAAAAGATCGTGGGTTGGGATGGTCTTGGCAAACCATTTTTTTGGGGCTACCACCGTTTTGCTATGGTCTGGATTGAGCCACGCCCCCCACCAACTGAAAGAACTATTTGCAATAATATGGTGTTTGCACATACTCATCAATCGCATGTCGATATAACTTGTGGGTCCGTGGTTATGGTCAATATAAATACAGGGCTCCTTAAATATTAAATTTTCACGTACCCATTTTGGGTCGTCAGAAAATATATATACTATCGCAGGGCCGACTTTATGCAACAAAGCACCGATAGCATTCTGGTAATAACTGATTGAACACAGGCCGTGGTGCGCCGCCGCAGCCTGACTACTGACATAGTCACCTCGCCGAACATGTAAACTGACTGAATTGCCGCTACTTATACGATCCGCAATTTCAGCGTTTAGGTCGGTTAGCGGAGCCTTGAAAGTGAAATCCTCCCGAATCAGTGTTGTAATATCGGAAAAGTAACGTTCACTTTGCCAGTATCCTGACAAAAAAGAATTAGTAGGCACCTCGCGCAAACCGGCCCAGTACTGGTAACAAGGCTCGACGATGTAATTTGAACCTCGTAAAGGGCGAGCAATTGGTTTAGATAAAAAATACTGAAATTTGGGGTAAGACCTTAATGGCCCTATCGTATCCAAAACATCAGATGAGGTTGCGATATCGAAGTCACCTCGGAATATATCCGGCAATTGAAAACCTTGGTGGTGAGACTCGCTGAACAATCTTGAAACATCTAACTTTAACGAAGTTTTTCTTGCAATTGCTAGCGCACGCCCAGCTGCATATTGAAACATTTGATTGCCGAGGCCGCCAATTAATTGCGAAATAATCACCTATGTCAGATCCCATACTTATTCAAACCGCGACTTATAAATGATCGAATATTATTTTTTTTATTTATTCGTAGCTCTGAAGGGCATAATAAATTAATATCATTAATCTGCTCTAAAGAAAAGGATTTATTGAACTCAAATCCTTCGAAGAATTGATTTTTGTTCGCAGCGCACAGATCATCCCAACCATTTGCCAAGGATGAGTAAAAAAAATTCTGGATTGACGCAAACTGATCAAAATGGGTAGTTTCTTTGGGGATAAACATCAACACTTTTCGGTCGGCGTCGTATTTCAGAAAATGCTTATGGACCGAAAATCCATACAAATACTCATAGGTAATGAGAGGGTATTCTATGTAACCTCGCCCATTGCCGACTCGGAATACTTCTTGCATGAATCGCAAAGGATTGTGGACATGCTCAATTACATGAGAGCAAATAACATAATTGAATTCACCATCCTTAAAAGGAAACACTCCACCATCGTAAAGTATTACAGGCCTTTCGCCTAGGCTTTTCTTAAATGGTACGCCCCCCCTCTGCAACAATTTTTCCTCAGCATTTTGATACTCCAATTCTAAAAATACATTACTTCGGGCATGTGGAGTCGCACCCGGACCAATCTCAAGTACACGATCATTGGCACCAATCGACTTAATCTTTTGCTCAAAAAACATATTAAGTATTTCCATTATTTATGGCCACACAATGCCAACCGAAGCAGGCTACATCGTCCGATGCGCGACGGGGTCGACCAAGCGCGAAATACATTAAGCCCATAGCAACCACCCCGTATGCAAAAGGCCATGCCCAGTTTCGGTAACGACGTGCCATTGACGGTAGCCTGAGCAACTCTTGCCTCGCAAATGCAAACCAATCCCCATTGGCCTGCAATTCCACAATGGCAAAACCCCTCATTGGAAGGTGATGCTCATACCAATAACGGCTCAAGCCTGATGCAAAGTGATAAGGGGCAAAATGAACGAGCGAAGAAAACGGCGCAGTAAGAATTAGCTTCCCATTTGGCTTGAGCAAACGGTGAAATTCGTCCAAGGCTTTGAGCGGATCAGTCAAATGCTCAAAGACTTCGCTACAGAGAATTGCGTCGAAAGAAGCATCCGCCTCTGGAATAGACGTGATGTCGCTCACGATATCGATTCGACTGGTATCCCAAGTGTCCGTGTGTAAGCCCTTTGCATTACCTGCTCCCTCGTACTGGCAGACATCCTGAGACACGTACTGCAAGTGCGCACAGAGTGCCTTATTGCGAAGTTCGCCAGCGCCAGCATCCAACAGGCGCAAACCGGCGGGCAAAGAAGCTAGTGTCTGCCTTAGCCAAGCGTTACGCGCATCTTCATTGGCATTGATACCGAGCCAGCTTTTAAGGCGTTGTTTCATCACGCATCCCTCAAAGTTTTTGAAACATAAAAATGCCTAAGACATAACCGCGCCTACCCAAGCTTTCCAGTTCGACAGAAAATTGACCAGCGCTTTGCTGCATTTTCCCTGACTCCACCCACGCAAAATCGACCAGCAACAAGCCGCAGGTTTGTGCCAATGCCACCAGGCTCACTGGATCAAAAACACGATGGGCATTGAATTCAACCCGCTCCTCTCCTATTGGAACCGAAAGGTAAAAAGTGCCGCCCGACATTACTAATTGAGCCATAGTACGCAAGCCGGTTACGTAGCCCTGCGCGTCCAACGGGTCACCATAACGGCCCAGTCCAAAATGCTCTAGCGCGTGCAGGCAGGACAAAGAGTCGCAATAAGCAGTCCGTGGATTGATTGGGTTCATCAAATCCTCTTGCTTAAAAACCACGCCAGGAATCGAGGAACTGATAGGACGTATGTCAAAGACCTCGATTTCTCTGAAAGCGGCGACGTGCGCGACAAAACCATCGATGCGCGAGCCGACGTCCACATGGCGCGACGGATTGGCATCGAATATTTTTCGGGCAACATGCAAGTCCTGCAAAAAATATTCGCTACTTGCAGATCCGCCTTCTTCGTACCAGTCATAAAGACAAGGGCGTAGCGACAATGTTCCCACGTACTGACGCCTAAATTTCATCAAGTCGGACGCGTAGCGCGGGATTCCCCGCAACGATCGCAGCATGCGTCGCGGATCTAGGCCAAACTGCGTGCTCAGTATCCAATAAATCTTTCTCAGCAATTCATGCATATCAATTCTTCTTTAACCATTCCAAACTAAGCGCGAATCCAATCAAATTTATAGTCAACCAGCCAAATGCCGCGCCAATTGGGCCATATGCGATCACCAAGGGCGGAATAAGCAGCACTGACAATACCAAGGCGAGAGCATTGACCTGCATGATTTTTTGTGTTTTCTGGTGTACAACCCAATGCATGTAGCCGACGTTGTACAACGCATTCAAACCAGTACCTACCAATAGCAACGCAAGTATGGGATGAACAATTTCAACGGTAAAGGAGTCTTTGAGCCACAGCGCAAGCGCCCATTTTCCCAGCATGGCAAACCCGAGCCCACCACCGACCACCATTAAAACAAGCACCCCGGACAGGCGCATGCTGAGCCGGCGTAAGGCCAGGCCATCGTCGCGTAATTGCACAGCAATGGGCAAGGCTGCCTGCATGATTGGATAGACTATTTGCAGCAGCCCAGTGGCTACCGCAGCCGCAATGGTGTAGTAGCCAAATTGCTCAATCGACACCATTTTGCTAACCCATATCTTGTCCATTTGTACCGACAGCGCTCCTAGCCAGGTCGCGGCAGACATGGTTGCAACCGCCTTCCAAAGTTCGCGCATTTGATCCGCGTCCCAAGTGCACAAGCGCCGTTTTGATCCCAGTGTCTCCCAGGCCAGTCTGGCGCGCAACAACGTTTCCAGGCCGGCGATCAGTGCATGCCAGGTCAAATAAGACCCCAAGTTCGGCTCTAGGGAAACGACCACAACACCCCCCATATGCCGAGCGACAGCGGCAAGCGCTAAAACTACATTGAGCCGGACTTGGGCTTGCGCGCCTACCAGCACGCTGCGGTAAATCGACCCAGGGAACTGCAACGTAAATATCACTGCTGCACCCCACAAGGCATACTGCCCCTGATCGACTGGAACCCGTTCCAACACCAGCCAATGGTTAGCAATTTCTTTGCTGAAAAACCAAATCAACCCGCCAGCGGCCAGCGCAAAACCCCAGTACAGTCGCTCAAATCCGAATAGCAGATCAGCGGCGCGTCTAAGGCCGCCAGTGTCACCCTCTAATTGGACTGTGAAAGCCCGCACCAATGCTTGGGCCATACCTGCATCGAGCAGGCCCATTAGCGCCTGCACCAGCGCAACAAAGCCGACAAGCCCGAACAACTCTGGACCCAAGTAAGCGAGATACCAGGGAAGCGCAAGTACCGGCGCCAACGCAACACAGGCAGCACCTACATAATTGGCCAGAATGTTGCGTTTCATGCTGTGCCGTTGTCAAGCGAACTGCTAGGTTGCCTTGCGCGTCCAACGAACTTCAATAAGCATAACTGGGGTGAAAATATTGAATTACTAATTTGGAAACTATTCAGCGCTAAATTGGACCTTATATCCATGTCGCTTTAATAGTGCCGCCTTTTTTGCCTGCCCCAAATCCTCAGCAACCATCTCCGCGCACATCTCTCGCGCAACAATCTCAGGGACCCAACCCAACTTTTCCTTGGCCTTGCCCGGGTCGCCCAGCAAAGTATCTACTTCGGTTGGGCGGAAATATCTTGGATCAATCCGCACGACAGGCTTATCGCCCCAGTAACCCACTTCATCCACCCCCACCCCCTCCCAGCGAAGCGACATTCCCAATTCTTCCGCCGTCCACTCAATAAATTGCCGCACGCTGTATTGCATCCCCGTCGCAATCACAAAATCTTCGGGCTTATCCTGCTGTAACATCATCCACTGCATGCGTACATAATCTTTGGCGTGCCCCCAATCGCGCAGGGCATCAATATTGCCCATATACAAGCAGTCTTCCAAGCCCTGGCTGATATTAGCCAGGCCGCGGGTGATTTTGCGGGTAACAAAGGTCTCGCCCCGGCGCGGGCTTTCGTGGTTAAACAATATGCCGTTGCAGGCATAAATGCCATAGGCCTCGCGATAATTAACCGTAATCCAATAGGCATACAGCTTGGCCACCGCATAAGGGCTGCGCGGGTAAAAAGGCGTGGTCTCTTTTTGCGGGGTTTCCTGCACCAAACCATACAGCTCGCTGGTACTGGCTTGGTAAAACCGGGTTTTCTTTTCCAGGCCCAATATGCGTATGGCTTCCAAAATACGCAGCGTGCCCATCGCGTCTACGTCGGCGGTGTATTCCGGGCTTTCAAAGCTGACGGCCACATGGCTTTGGGCGCCCAGGTTATATATTTCGTCCGGCTGGGTTTCCTGGATGATGCGCGTCAGGTTGCTGCTATCGCTCAAATCGCCGTAATGCAGCTTAAAGCGCGCGTTATTGACATGCGGGTCCTGGTAAATATGGTCCACGCGCTGGGTATTAAACAAACTAGCGCGCCGCTTGATACCGTGGACGGTATAGCCTTTTTCTAGCAGAAATTCAGCAAGGTAAGAACCGTCTTGGCCGGTTACGCCGGTGATAAGGGCTACTTTGCGGGTATTGGTCATAAGGTAAAGGTCAATGTGTTTGCCAAGGGTTGGTGACCTGCATGCCTGCTATGCCTTGGAAGTCTTTGGTATTGCGGGTGACCAGCGTTAGCCGATTAGCTAAGGCGATGGCGGCAATTTGGGCGTCTTCGGTGCTGATCGGCATGCCTGCAAGCTTGCGCTGGGCCCGAACCAACGCGCATTGCTCTGCCGCCGCACCGCCAAACACCAGACATCGCCCGCTGAAATCGTGCCCGAAAAGTTGGTCTGCACTGCTCGCAAGTGCATCACGGCGCTTACCTTTCGGCAAAAAGGCTATTCCCGTCAGTACCTCCGCTTGTGTGACGGTGCTGGTGTACAGCAAACTTTCATCCTGTGCATCGAGCCAGCTCATGACCTCTGTAGCCGGGTTTTCACGCATAAGCTCTGACAGGACGTTGGTGTCCAAGAGAAATCCCACGGTCATTCCGCATCAAAGCTTGGCGCAGGGCGCACTTCTTGCCGTTCTGGCACATCGATCGCTTCACCACCCAGGCCCTTAAAGCGCTGGTTTATACGCTGGGCAAAACTTAAACTTGGGATAAGCCTTGAATCTGCGCTAAGCGTGGTTTGCAGGATATTCCTAACCTCTTGCTCCATCGACAGCCCATGGCGCGCAGCGCGCAGGCGCAGGCTGGCTTTGAGGCTGTCGTCAAGGTTTCGAATGGTGATGCTGCTCATGATGACACTCCATGAATTGATTTCAATGATTGCATTGTAATCAATTTAGGTTTTCGCGAAATTACGCATCTCTACTTATCTGCTTGCCCAGTGCGTTGCGAAGCATATTGCTGAAGGTGACCTAACGCCTGCTCCAGGAGCGGCACGCTTTCAACCAAACGCCTCAAATTGGCGATCAGCAGCTCGGGTTGCCCAAGGTATTCATGCGCGCTTTGATTGCGCAACTCCCGCAGTTTTTGCCATTGCTCCGCGGCGGGGATCATGCCCAGCTTTTCAGCGCGGTTGAGCTTATCGATAAACGCTTCAGTGTCCCGCCATTCTTGTATCAATTGCAAAAGCGCGGGTAATAGCCGCGTACCCATGGCGTCTTGCAGGCGTCCAAAACGGAAAACGAGCTGATCACAAACGCGGACCTGCGGCTCGCTAAGCCGCGCATGTAGCGCATCCGGCAGGAAAGCTTTGAAATCTTTAGCCTCCAGCCAAGCCTGGTGAAGCCGCTGCTGATGCAAGCGGCACTCATCGAGCGCAGGCTGAAGTTTGTACAAGATGATTTCGTTATTCTGCATAAAGCAATCTAAAGTGGCAGCGCACTATGCGCCGCCATACGTTGAATGGGCAAGGGCTCCTGCCCTGCTGCTGGACCAAAGACGATGTCGATGCGCTGCTCACCCAAGGCTTGTTTCAACTTTACCAATAGGTCGAGCTTCGCATCTAACTGCGCATCCATACTGAGATTAGTGCCAGTGATGTAGAGATCGATATCGCCGCCCCGGCGCGCGTCATCTACCCGCGAACCAAACAGGCTCACCTGCGCGCCTTCACCCATCACGGCATGGGTTGCGGTTTTAATGGCGTCGATTTGGGTGGCGGTCAATCGCATAGGGCTTTGAAATCCTGATACGCCAAACTCAAGCCGCGCTCCAAGTTGATCTTGGCTTGCCAACCCAATGCATTCAGCCGACTGCTGTCCATCCATTTACGAGGCGCTCCATCGGGCTTGCTGCTGTCAAACTCAATCGCGCCTTGGTAACCCACTGTTTGACCCACGGCACGGGCTAATTCGGCGATGGTGACATCACTTCCAAAACCCACATTGATATGGCTGAGCATGGGCTGGGTGTGCTGCTGGTAGACCGCCTGCGGCAGGTTCATGACAAAAACGCCGGCTGAGGCCATGTCGTCCACATACAAAAACTCGCGCCGGGGCGTACCGCTGCCCCATATGCTTACGCTGGGCGCACCCGCGACTTTGGCCTCGTGAAAGCGCCTGATAAGCGCGGGAATAACGTGGCTGTTTTCCGGGTGGTAGTTATCTCCAGGGCCGTATAAATTGGTCGGCATCACGCTGCGGTAGTCCACACCGTGGCTAGCGCCATATTGGCGGTTGTAGCTTTCGCAGAGTTTGATGCCGGCAATTTTGGCGATGGCGTAGGGCTCATTGGTAGGCTCTAACAAACCCGTAAGCAACGCGTCCTCGCGCATGGGCTGCTCGGCTAGGCGGGGATAGATGCAACTGGAACCTAGAAAAAGCAGTTTTTTGACGCCGTTGCGGAACGCTGCGTCGATGACATTGGCCTGCACCATCAGATTTTCATAAATGAAATCCGCCGGGTAGGTATTGTTGGCATGGATGCCGCCCACTTTGGCTGCGGCAAGATACACCTGATCGGGCTTTTCTTCTGCGAAAAACGCGTTTACCGCGGTTTGGTTGGTCAAGTCCAACTCGGCGTGGGTGCGGGTAACCAACGTACTTTGGACTTGCCTTCGCAATGCCCGCACGATAGCGCTGCCCACCATGCCCCGGTGCCCAGCAACATAAATCTTAGGGCTGCTTGGTGTCACGCCCATAGGTGTCTTCAAACCGCACAATATCGTCTTCGCCCAAATAGCTGCCCGACTGGACTTCGATAATTTCTAAATCCGTCTTGCCAGGGTTTTCTAGCCGGTGCTTTACGCCCAAGGGGATATAGGTACTTTGGTTTTCGGAGAGCAATACTTGTTCGTCGCCACGCGTCACCAAGGCCGTGCCTTTGACCACAATCCAATGCTCGGCGCGATGGTGGTGCATTTGCAGACTCAGCTTGGCACCCGGACGCACGCTAATGCGCTTGACCTGGTGGCGCTCGCCGACATCCACGCTGTCATAAGCTCCCCAAGGGCGGGCTACTTTGCGGTGCTGCGCCGATTGGGCTATGTTATCTGCATCCAAACGCGCGACCACTTGCTTGACTTGTTCAACCTGGCTGCTGTGGGCTACCAGCAAGGCGTCTGGCGTGTCCACGATCAATAAATCATGGGTGCCCAAAGCCACTACCGGGCGGTGGGGTGCGTGTACAAACGTGTTGTGCGCATCCATGACCAGACCCTGCCCGTGAATGCGATTGCCCTGCCCGTCCGGCGCGCTGAGCTCGGCCACTGCGTTCCAACTGCCCACGTCGCTCCAGGCGCTGGTAAAGGGCATCACTGCGACGGTACGGTGATGCTCCATCACCGCATAGTCAATGCTTTCGGACCGACACGCGGCAAAAGCCGCTGTTTGCGGCCGCACAAATTGCCCGTCTTGGGCGGCGCCGGCAATGGCTTGGCGGCATGATTGCAAAATGTCAGGGGCGTGCTGCTCCAAGGCGCCCAGCAAGGTGGCGGCGTTGCAGAGGAATATTCCCCCGTTCCATAAAGCACTGCCGCTTAGCAACAAGGCCTGCGCCTTGTCCAGAGCGGGTTTTTCGGTGAAGCCTTCGACCGTATAGCTGCCGTCAGGACGGGCTGCGCCTTGGCGGATATAGCCATACGCCGTACTGGGGAAACTGGGGCTGATCCCAAACGTTACGATCGCGCCGGTTTGTGCTGCGGGGCAAGCTTTTTGCAATACATCGGCGAAAGCCTCGGCATCAGGAATATGGTGATCCGAGGGGCAAAACAGTAGCAAGGCATCAGGCTTTGCGACGAGCGCCGCTATCGCCATGGCCGCAGCGGTATTGCGCGCCACCGGTTCTAGCAAAACGGTGCCGTGCACGCCCGCAGCCTGCATGGCCTGGGCTACCAAAAACCGGTGTTCCTCCGAGGCGACACAAATGACGTCTGTGCTAAGAAGCGCCACCCGCTCCAAGGTCAGTTGCAGCAGGCTCTTGCCCTCAATCAAAGGCACAAATTGCTTGGGGAAGCTCTTGCGACTCAGCGGCCACAGCCGGGTGCCGGAGCCACCACAGAGGATGACCGGGATGATTTGCACTGAGGGTATGGTTTGCTTGTCGTTCAAAGCGGTGCGACTTGAAAATTTGGTCGGGCTAGGAAATAAACGCTGCGAGAGCAAAGTGGTTTGCCCACGCTACCGCAGTGCCGACTGAAGTTAGGCAGGCGTAAGCGGACGCGAAATACGCTCTGGGCACCAACTTGCAGAGGCGAACGTAAACTCCCTCGAGTTTAACCCACTGGCACTAGGCGCTGCTCACAAAAAAAGGCTCCCACGCGGTGAAACCTTGCGGCCTTTTTGAAGCGGTATGGTGGTGGGATGTTGCCAGAGGGCAAACGGAGCGGGAATGGCGATCCCCGGTCCGGATCAACTCAACAATATTTCTGTATGGCTCGGTTGACCCGGTTCGTCATAGATTTCGGGCTACGTGATGCAGCCTCAAAATTTCAACATCGTCGCCACGCACGCGGTAAATGGCGATGTAGTTCTTGTGCAGGACCAACTCGCGCGTGCCTGGGACTCGGCCAGCCCGGCCCATACCAGGATGGGCCTGAAGTTTGGTCACGGCGGCCTGCAACTCCAACACAAAGCTGGTGGCGCGGGCCGGGTTGTCTTTGGCGATGTAGCCAGCGATTTCATCAAAAGACGCGAGCGCCGTCTTTGTCCACTTGATCAACATGAATCAAGCGCC
>Ga0214919_10011485_pt1 | contig 11047 bp, 7 predicted proteins | sample LL1503_MetaG_FD_177994 | JGI IMG/M metagenome (GOLD analysis project Ga0214919, IMG submission 177994) | Freshwater microbial communities from Lake Lanier, Atlanta, Georgia, United States - LL-1503 | ecosystem: Environmental > Aquatic > Freshwater > Lake | place: USA: Georgia | collected 2015-03-15
TTCATTTTTATCACTATAAATATTTTTTAATAATTGATTATTTAGATAAGTTATATCTCCATTTTTTAATATATTACATTTTTTTTTAAAAGCAGAAGGAGAAAAATCTTTTAATAATTTACACTCAAATCTAGCATTTTTGGACACATTTTTATTAAAGAATTAAATTATTAAATATTTTATAATTTAATACACACTATATTTTTATTTTTAAACATTAATATATGATAATTTTTTTAATGTTAATAATTTATTAATAAATATATTATTTTATTGTTATTATTGTAAAAATAACTGTCCAAAAATCCTAGATTTTGGTGTATAATTTATATCAAAAACTACTTTATCATATGTATAATGATTTATAGTTTTTAATGACAATCCATAAATAACATCTTCAAATGTAATTTTTCTATTTCTTTTAATATATTTATTATTTAATTTATTAATAGAATTATTTAATATTTTTTTTAATTCTGTAATTTTGTCCATTATTTTGTCCATTATTTAATTTATTTTATTAATTTTTATTTAAATATGAATTAAATATGAATTAAATATGAATTAAATTAAAAATTAAATATGAATTAAATTAAAAATTAAATATAAATTAAATATATTTTTGGTATAAATTATATACAATAAAATATATTATAAACAATAAAAATATTTTATTATTTTGTAATTTTCAATCTTATTGATTAAAACCTTAAGTGTCTGGCATTGGTAGGCATATATATATATTATTAAATTATTTTTTCATAAAATTGATTTATAAAAAAAATTGAAATAAATTTTCATTACAATAAATAATTATTTAAACATATAAATTAATAATGGAACTACCTGAACCCACACATGTAGTATGTAATGAAATTACTGAAACATATAAATTACTAAAAGGAATTTCATTTACTTTATTTAGGTCAAAATACTATATTGATAGTGATTATGATAGTGACGAAGAATATACCGATAAAATAGAAGTATTTGGTTATATAATAAAAGAAGATAAACCAAAAAATAGTTTAATTGTTTTCAATTACAATAGCAAGATATTTTGTTGTGTTATACCATCAATTAAATATAAGGATAACATACAAACTAAAAAAATATGTAGTAATACTTATGAAAAAATAATTAATAATTATACAGATATAAAAGAAGATACAATATTAGAATTTAAAAATACAAAATGTTTTATTCAAAAATGTATATATAAATGCTATAATGAAAAAAAAGCCACATGTTCTAATAGAGAAACATATTATATTTAAATATTTTTAGACATTAAAATTATTATTATTTTTATAGTCATCGTTTGAAATGTAAAAAAGTGTAAAATTGAAATGTTATAGTTGTAATTCTCCAATTATAGATTGTTATAAATCGGCGTTTGAAATGTAAAAAGGTGTAATAAATATTTTTTACTATTTAACTTAAAAAAAATAAGAGTACTTAAAGAAATTATTTCCTTATATAATTTTATCCATAAACTAACAATAGATTTTTTAGGTGTTCTTTCTTTATCAATAAATCTTAATTTTAAAGTTTTTACAATATTATTTATACTATAATTTTGATCTTTTGATTTAAATGTTGTTAAAATAAAAATTGGAATTATAGTATATTTCTTATAATTTATAAAAAATATACATTCAAATCTAGGATTTTATTAATAAATTAACATTTTTTCTCAGATAATTCAAAATCAATTAAATCATCAATATCATTAATATCATCTTCTTTCATAATATACGGTAATATTCTTTTGCCAGATAATAATCCATATTTTATAATATTTGTTTTTAAAATATCTATACAACCATTGTGTAAATATGTATCTGGAAATTGTTGTCTAGGTTGATTATATGGTTCTTTAAATTTTTTATAACTTGGTATAAATGGTATTAATGTATTATTATCAATATGATACATTTTATATGGTGTTTTTTTAATAGGAGAAACTGTTCTTAAACTATCATAGTTGGCCATATTTTTTATAAAATATTCAATAGTATCATTTAATACATTAATATCTCTATTTGGATATGTAGGTCTTAAATGAATAATAATATCAGGTTTTTTTTCACCATTATTTTCAAAAGTATCTATTAAAAATTTAAATGTATCTATATCTGGTGATAAATCATCAGAAATTTCAAGAGGACGTAATGGTGTTGTATTTGCTCCATATTCTATTGCAATATTTCTATATTCTTCTGAATCAGTTGATATATATACATCATTTATATATTTACATTCCAATGCAATATTTATACTATGTACAAATAATGGTAATCCTTTATATAATTTAATATTTTTGTCAGGTATTCCTTTTGAACCAGAACGAGCAGGTATTAAAGCTACTATATTTAAATTCATAATAATTATTATTATCTTTTTTTTATAATAGTTATTTTTATAAAAGAATTTAGTATTTATTTTGTAATATAATTTTTTAAATTATATTACAAAATATTAAGATATGAATAATATTAATAATATATCCAAAATAAAGCCAGAAGATAAAAATAATGATATTAATATTAAAAATATATCTAAACAAATAGAAGAAAAATATATTGATAATTTGGTGTATTCAAAAATAAAACCAGAAGATAAAGATAATGATCTACAAAATTTATTATTTCCACTTTATTATTTATTTGATAAAAATATTAATGAAATTGGTAGTGAAACTAGAATAAGAACTTACTTAAGATCAATTCTAAAATTAGATGATATATTCAAATTAGACAAATCTAACTTATTAGATATAAGCTATGGTAATCATGCAACTATTTTATATAAATTAGATATGAATAATAAAAAATATATATATTATTCTAACTCAGGATTGGGTATTAATAATAACTATGATTCTTTAATAAATGGTATAAAATATGTAGTTCCGAAAATATATGAAGTAAATAATATAAAAAGAGTTATAATATTTGATTTTATAAAATTTTTTATTGAAACAATATCATCAAATTATAAGTATAAAAATACTACAATACTTGAAGATAAAATATATGATAGTATATACGATTCATTGAATAATTATGAACATAATACATATTTAAATATATCAAATACTAAAGAAGATATTAAAAAAATATATAAAGATATAAAGGATGATCCTATAAATAAAACTTATTTATGTTATGCTTTATTAGAATATATATTAAATAAAAATCCTACTAATATAAAAGAATGCTTTATAAGTGATATAATTGGATATAATAATATTAATGATATTGTACATCATCAGTATATGAAAGAATTATCTAGTTTTTTCCAAAGATGTAAAAGTAATGAAGGTATATTACTTACTCGAACAAATCTAGTAAAAAAAAATAATAAAAACAATATAATATATTCTCCTTTTCAAACATTTATTGAATCTATAAATAGTTCTATAGAATCAAGATTTAATACACCATTATTAAATTATGTAAAAGGACATTTTCTAATAAAACAAAATGAATTTGGATTACTAAATATTATACAATCATCTGGTTCATGTACATTTTATAGTTATTTTAATTTAGGTATAAATATTTTATTATTAAGTTTATATTTTGATAATAGTATTACGATAGAAAATAAGATAAATAAATATATTAATAATTGTTTAAAATTTCATAATTCAATGATATATTTATTATGTATTTCAAATGATACATTATGTGTAAAATCTGATAATTATAGTGTAAATAATTTTTTTTTAATAGTTATATATATAAATTATTAAAAGATAATAATTTAAGTAATGACATAATGTCTTTTTATAAACCTGATAGAAAATTAATATTTGACTTAAATAAAAATTCAGGGATAGATAATTTATTACCACAAAAAATTTATGAGAGTAATTCTGGAGATGCAAATGATTTAAAAAAAATAGATTATTCTTATTATATAGATTTACATAGATTTTTAAAAAAACAAGTATTAGATGTTAGAAATGGAAAATATCCAGATATCAATATTTTTAATATTTTTTATGAAAATTATCTAAAGTTATTAGATGATTATTTTATTTATATTACTTATTATATTCATTATATATATCTTTATATACTTGCTTGTATAATTGAAAAAAAAGTAAATACTAATAATACAACTAATAATACAACTAATAAAGAAGAAGTAAAATATTTTTATTATAATTGTCCACCATTTAATAATGAAACAAAAAATCCTAATAAAATATCAGAATATGATCCATTATTTTTTATATTAGATTTTCAAGAAATAATTAATATTTTTAAGTTTACTAACTTATTCAATAATATGAAAAGTTTATTAGAAAAAATTAATTTAAACATAAAAGAAGATATTTTAAAATATATTCATTTTTCAAAATATACAATTACTGAAATTACTGAAATTATTAAACATAAAAAAATTAATATATATGATATATCATTCACTCATTATCAAGATAAAATATCTAAAAATAATATTGATATATTATTATATAAATATTCAATATGTAACAGTATAATAGATAATAAATTACTTATTATTAATAGTGAAAGTGATAGTTTTTATGAAGATATTATTTCTATTGATAAAATAAATATATACATAAATTTAAAAAAAAAAATATATAAAATTTTTAATTCTGCAAAAGAATGTAACGATGAAGATAAAAACTATTTTATAAATATTTTAACAAGTTCTAAATATTATTTTATAATCAGTGATATTTTTTTTACACCATATAAAGATTATTCTATATTAAGTTTAGATAAAGATAAATTAACAAACTTATTTTCATCTGAAAAAAAAAATATATACATTGAGAATGTTTATAATTATATTATACAAAATAAAATTAATGACATTGAACAACATATTTTAAGATATAATGATGAAAATAATTTTAAATGGTGTAAAATAGATATTACTGATTATATTAAAATTAATAATTATTTAAGTATAAATTATTTTACAAAAAATTTATTGTGTAGATTTTCTATAAATTTTAATAATTTTCATAAAATAAAATTATTACAAAAATCTAATAATTTATTAATAATAACTTCATATGATTTCATAATACCATCAAGAGTAATAGAAATAATATATAATAATAATTCTCTACAAAATATTAAAATGATAGATAAAGATAATAATATATATGAATTATTATTTGATTTAAATATTAAGAAATATCCTTTTACACATTTTATTCCTTCATATGTTCCATATTTATTTTATAAAAATGAATATATTAATAATTATACTATAGAATTATTTAGTAGTTCATCTTTCTTTTATAATAATATATATTATAATAAAAGTATTGATAAAGAATATAATAAAGAGAATTATTATGAAGATTTATATCTAAAAATTAATATAAGCTATTCTTATTATTGTCCACTAAATAATTTTGATATTGAAATATATAAAAAAATTTGTAATAGACATTATCATACAATTGTTAAATTAAATATTGAAAGTGAAGATTTAAAAAATTTTCTTAAAAGTGAATTTACATATTTAAATTTAGAAAAAAATAATACATCTCTAAAAATAAATAATGTAGGATTAAATATTAATAATAAAAATTTAAACATAAATAATACATCTTTAAATATTAATAATAAAAATTTAAACATAAATAATACATCTTTAAATATTAATAATAAAAATTTAAAAATAAATAATATAAAATTAAATTTAAAAAAATATGATAAATATATAAAAAAAATAATTATAAAATTACTAAAATATTGTAAATCAAATATTACAAATGATGAAACTAAATTAAACTTTATTAATAAAATTAATAATGGAAATAATAAAAAAAAATACATTAATGATCATATTTTTTGTGAATTAAAAAAAACAGAAAAAAATATAAAATTCGAATCTTATAAATCAAATATAGAAAAAATTATAAAAAAAAATATTGATAATATTAATAAAGTAGATGATTTTAATGATTATTTAATATCAAATATTCAATATTTTATAAATATTATGAAATGTAATATATTATATGAGTTAATAAATAAAATAATTAATAATAATTCTTGTTGGGAATTAAAAGATTATATTGAAACATTAGATTCAATATTATTTTTTGATAAAAATGTTAAAAATAATAAATTTTATGGTTTTGAAATATTCTATATGATTCAATTATCATATTTTTATAAAAAATCTCAATTAATTAAATATTTTGAAATAAGAGATGAATTAATAAGTAATACCGAAATATTAAAATTACATCAATTTATGATGGGTAAAGGTAAAACATCTGTTTTTACACCACTTTTATCTCTTTGTGCAACTTTTATTAGAAAAAAAACAGCTACTATTATAACTGCATCTCATTTAGTTGTTGAAACTTCTCTATATTTATCATTATCTATGTTATTAACAGATATACGTATAAATATTTTATCAGATTATGAAGCTAAATTAAGATGGATTAAAAATTCTGATAAAAAGCTTAAAAGTAAAGTAAATACTAAAGATAAAATAAATTTTAATGATGAAATAAATATAATAGATGAATTTGATTCACATTATAATTATTTAACATCAATGTTTAATTTAGTAGAAAATAAATATGAGAATTTACCTCAAATAATTTTTAATTATATTTTTTATGAAGTCTATAATATTATTAAAAAAACAAATTCTTATAATTATGATAAATCAAATATAGAAAATGAATATAAATTTATATTAAATAATATTAAATATTATTATATAAATTCTAATAAAAGTGTATATAAAATAGATTATGGATTTTCTTTTTTATATATAGAAAATGAGAAAAATGATATACATCGTTTATGTTCTCCATTTTCTAGAAAAGATACTCCTATTAAAAAATCAAATTTTTCTTCTATTTTATATACAATAATACTAACATTTAAAATTTATATCAAAAAATATAATTGTGAATTAACAGATGAATTATATGATTATAAAAATGTAATTAATATTTTGCAAAATTTAAAAGGAATAGATACAGAATTAGACAATTTCATAATTAATTATGACGAATTTGGTAAAGAAGAAGTTATAATATATCAATTAAAAAAAATATTTGAAAATATATATAAAGATAATAAAGATAATAATATAAAAATAAAATTATTATTAGAATATCTATATAATGTTAATAAAAATAAAATAGATTATACTGAAAAGCAATATAATCTATCATTTCAAGATTTAATTTATAATAATAATGATCAATGGCAAGTAGGATATACAGGAACAACTTATTTAGAATTATTTAAATACCAAGATAAAGGTTGCAAAGATATAAAATATGTCTTTAGTTCAGAAATTATAAAAGATCCTAATGAAAAATTTGATATATTATTTGCTATATATGGATATGGTAAACCGTCAAATATAGAAAATATTATTAAAGTAATAGATATATTAGATAAAGCTAATTTTGTAAATAATAATTTAAATTATAAATCAATAAATAAAAAAAGTATATGTAATATATTACAAACAATTGATAAATCTAGTAATAAAAAAGGTAAATTAACTATAAATAGAATGAATATAGAAAATAAAGATAATAAAAATTATATTGATACGATATTATCAGTTATACAAAATAATCCAAGAGGTTTAATTGATTTACATGGATTATTTTTAAATTATGATAATGAAGAAATTGCAAGAGAAATATATTTTGGATTAACAAAAATAAATAAAAATTATAACATAATATATTTAGATAAAAATGATAAAAAATGTCAATTAAATAATGATAAAATAGAAGATTTTATAGGTGTAAAAGAAAATAATTTTTATTATTATGATCAAAGTCATACTATAGGAACAGATATTAAACAACCGCAAGAAGGACATGTTGCAATAATAATAAATAAAACTACAAAAATGAGTGATTTTGCACAAGCAATATTCAGATTCAGACAATTGAATAAAGGAACATATCTATCAATAATATTAATAAATAATAATAAAAATAATATTAAGGAAGTATATTCAATAGATAAAATATATAAATTATTAAAAGATAATCAATATGAATTTACAAAAAACCAAGAAGATGGTATTAAATTACAAATATTAAAAACAATAATTAGAAAAAATACTAAAGATTATTTAGAAACTAATTTAGAACCTGAATTTATAAAAAAAGAGAGTATAAATATTTATAATATATTGATTGATAATATATTTAAAAAGAAAGAATACTATGATTCATTAATGAATAAACAATTAATAAATAATGAAGAAGAAAAACTTCTCAAAAATATTTGTAATGATTTATTAAAAGATAAAAAAAAAATAAAAGAATTATTATTAGGAGAAGGAAATGATCAACAACAGCAACAGCAACAGCAACAGCAACAGCAACAGCAACAGCAACAGCAACAGCAACAGCAACAGCAACAGCAACAGCAACAACAACAACAGAAAACTCAATTATTTATACAAAATATACAAAATACAAAGTTTTATAATATTTCTAAATATTTTTTAATAAAATATTTAGACGAAACACATATAAATAATAATTGTATAAAGTTATTTAAAAATAATAATATAAAAATTAATAATAAAGATATATATATAAGTTATAATTTTACATGTAGTATTAGATGTAAGATTAGATATAACTCAATAAGACAATACTTGAGTAAAAATTCAATGTTATTTATTGAATTTCCAAATATTATATTAATAGAAAAAGATTTAATTGGTTTATTATATTATCAGAATAAATTACCAATATATACATTTGAGAAAGGTGAAATTATAAATCCAATTTTAGCTATTGATAATAAATTTAAATTAGATATTGATCAAAAATTCATAAAAATATTTGGATTAGATATAAATATAATAGATAATATTGATGATACTGATATAGTGAATATTGTAAATGATATAGATAATTTACCATTATATTTATTGAGATGTATGATGAATATATATTCAACTGTTTATAATAAAGAAAAAATGTTTGATAAAATGTCAAATTATTTTATGGATAAACTTTCTAATAAATCATATGATCAAACATCTAAAAAAAAATATTCAATGAAATCAAATAATAATTTAAAATATAATGAATTAAATGATATTTCTAATGTAAATTATATTACTACATTACCATTAGAAGATTATAATTTTAATTTTAATTTTTTAGGATCTCCTAGAATAAATAATTTAATTGATGATTTAATAGTTGGTTTGAAAGATATGACGAATGAAATTAATTTATGAAAAAAAATTTTAAAGTATTTTTCTAGATAAATTAAACTCTAATAATTATTTTTACATAAATAGTTTATTACAATGATATAAAATATACATATAAATTTATGATTATAAAAAACTTTTAATTAAGTTTTTGTTATATAATTTAAATATGAATAATCTATTAAAAATATTATTCAATAAATATTAAATAGATTTATATAATTATATTTAATACATGAAAATCTATTAAAAATATTATTCAATAAATATTAAATAGATTTATATAATTATATTTAATACATGAAAATCTATGATTTTTAGAAACTATTTTATTAAATAATTAAATTATAAAATATTTTATAATTTAATGCACTACATGCAATGCCAGACACTTAAGGATTTAATCAATGTTATTGAAAAATACAAAATAATGAAATATTTTTATTGGTTATAAAATATTTTATTGTATATAATTTATACCAAAATTATATTTATAGTCATCACATTTTATAATTCTACCAAAATTTATTTTTTTAAATTATTTTTTAAAAAAATAAATTTTGGTAGAATTATAAAATGTGATGACTATATTATATAAATAAATTACCTGTATATTCATTTGAAAAAGGTGAAATTATAAATCCAATTTTAGCAATTGATAATAGATTTATATTAGATATTGATCAAAAATTTATAAAATTATTTGGTTTAGATATACGTATAATAGATAATACAAATGAAATAGATATTATAAATATTGTTAATGATATAGAAAATAAATCATTATATCTGATAAGATGTATGTTGAAATTATATACAAATACTAATAATATAAAAATATTTGAAAAAATGTCAAATTATTTTATTGATAAACTTTGTAATAAATTACTTTCTTATGAATTTAATTTTTTTAATAATAAAAATTTAAAATATAATCAAAATAATGATATTTCTAATATAAATTATATAACAACTTTACCTCTAGAAGATTATAATTTTAATTTTGATTTTACAGAGTCTCCTAAAATATATCAATCAATAAATGACTATTTTAATTTTAAATAGTCTCAAAATAAACGCCAGTAACTTAAGATATTATACAATATTATTGTTATTAATTATTTATATAACAATATTTTTATTGAATATTATATTTTAAATTTTTAATAATTTATAAAAATTATTAAAAATATATTTAGGTTTATTTTACATCCAAATCTAGAATTTTAGACACCTTTTTTATTAAAGAATTAAATTATAAAATATTTTGGGGCTGTTGTATAATTCACTATACCAACAAATTATTAAATAAGTTAAAATATAATTTTATAAAATTATCAATTAAAATTAAAAATTTTTTTTTTATTTTTAAATTTTTAACATTATTTTTTTAAAAAATAATTATTAGTAGTTAACATTATCTTAACATTAATAATACAATGGAGATGTAGAATATATGTTTCTTACCATTTTTAACATTTTTTTTTTAAAATATTTTAAAAAAAAAATGTTAAAAATTAAAAATATTATTTTTTTTTAATTTATTTTAATTTATTTTTTTTTTGCAATATTAATACTATGTACAAACAATGGTAATCCTTTATATAATTTAATATTTTTATCAGGTATTCCTTTTGAACCAGAACGAGCAGGAATTAAAGCTACTATATTTAAATTCATAATAATTATTATTGGAGCTGTAGAATATATGTTTCTTACCATTTTTAACATTTTTTTTTAAAATATTTTAAAAAAAAATGTTAAAAATTAAAAATATTATTTTTTTTTGAATTAATTTAAATTAATATTTTTT
>Ga0214919_10011487_pt1 | contig 11047 bp, 10 predicted proteins | sample LL1503_MetaG_FD_177994 | JGI IMG/M metagenome (GOLD analysis project Ga0214919, IMG submission 177994) | Freshwater microbial communities from Lake Lanier, Atlanta, Georgia, United States - LL-1503 | ecosystem: Environmental > Aquatic > Freshwater > Lake | place: USA: Georgia | collected...
CTTCGGCTGGATGGTGCGCGCGATGATGTCGGTCGCACCGCCCGGACCGAAGGGGATGACGAAATTCAGCGGCTTGGACGGGAAGCTGCCCTGCGCGCGGGGCTGCGTGCAGGGCAAGGCGAAAGCGGCAATGGCGAGCAGCAATGCCCAGGCCGGGCGGGCGGTGATCGTTGGCATTCGTGTCTCCTCGGTCTTGTTATTGGGTTGCGGTTCTAGATGACGACCTTGCGTTCGCGCAGGCCGACGATCTCGACTGCGTTGTATCCCAGCTCTGCGAGCACTTCGTCGGTGTGCTCGCCTCGTCCGGGCGCGTGCCGCCGGATCGCGGGATCCATGCGCGAGAACCCCACCGGCATGCCGACCACCTTGAGCTCGCCCAGCTTGGGATGCTGCATGCGCCGGAGCGACGGCCGGTCTTCGGCCTGCGGGTCGTTCAGGGCCTGGTCGATGGTGTTGACCGGCGTGGCCGGCACGCCCGCTTTGTCGAGGTGCGCGAGCAGCGCATCGCGCTCGTACTTCGCGATTGCCGCGCCCACGGCCTCCTCGACCTCCGCGCGATTCGCGACGCGCGAAAGGTTGGTGGCGAAGCGCGGGTCCGCGGCCATCGCCTCCAGCCCGAGCGCGCCTGCGATGCGCAGCCAGAGCCGGTCGTTGCCCCCGGCGATGAACACCCACTGCCCGTCCGCACAGCTGAAGTTGCGGTAGGGCACCAGCGAAGGATGCGCCGAGCCCAGCGCCTTGGGCACGGTGCCGGTGAGCAGGTAGTTCTGCGCCTGGAAGTTGAGCAGGCCGATAGCCGTGTCGAAGAGCGAGCCGTCCACGCGCTGGCCTAGGCCGGTCTTCTGCCGATGCAGGATCGCGTTGACCGCGCCGAACGCGCACAACGTGCCGGTCATGATGTCGAGCGCCGAGATCCCGCAGCGCACGGGCGCGGCGCCGGGCTCGCCGGTAATCGACATCACCCCGCTGAACGCCTGCATCAGCGCCTCGTACCCGGCTTCGGCCGCGCGAGGGCCGCTGCGCCCGAAGGCCGAGACCGAGCAGTAGATCAGCCCGGGATTCTCCTTCTCCAGGGCCGCGTAGCCGAGGCCGAAGGATTCCATGGTGCCGGTGCGGAAGTTCTCGATCAGCACGTCGGCCCCGCGCACGAGCTGAAGGAGGATTTCGACGCCGTCCGGCGTCTTGAGGTCGATCGCAATCGCGCGCTTGTTGCGGTTGTTCATCAGGTAGCTGCCCGATTCGCCTTCGCGTTGCGGGGGCCAGGTGCGCGATTCGTCGCCGCCGTGGATGTCCTCGATCTTGAGCACGTCCGCGCCCATGTCGCCCAGCATGGCCCCGCAGACCGGGCCGGCGAGTACGCGCGACAGGTCGAGTACGCGGATGCCTTCCAACGCAAGCGTGGCCAGGGAGATGGGTGCGGTGCTGCCGGGGAGGGTCATTGGTGCTCCATGGGGTCGATGAAACGGGGTGGGTCGAACGCGGTGATCACCGGAAATTCTCCGGCAAGGCGTTCGACCTCCACCAGGGTTGTGTGCGCGATGCAGCCTTGCGTAAGGCGGGACGTGCCCTTGTCCAGCGTCAGCAGGTTGGGGTTGCCGTGCTTGTCCAGGGTGCCGGGAACCGACGCGTCGAGCGGGTCATACCAAGCGCCGGTGGCCATGACGGCCACGCCGCGCAGCAGTCCGGCGTCAAGCCGCGCGCCCGCGAGGCACGCGCCGCGGGCGTTGAAAACGCGTACGACATCGCCGGCAGCAATCCCGCGGTCTTTGGCGTCATCGGGATTCAGCGTCACCGGCTCACGGCCGTGGATCTTGTTGGCGCGGCTCAGCGCCCCGTGGTCGTATTGGCTGTGCAGCTTGGTGTGCGGTTGGTTCGACAGGAGGTGCAACGGAAACCGGGCAGCCTGCGCGCCGCCCAGCCACTCGGCGGGTTCGAGCCAGACGGGGTGTCCCGGGCAGTCTTCGTAGCCGAACGATGCGATGGTCATGGAACCGATTTCCAGGCGCCCGGAGGGCGTGGGCAGGCGGTGTGCCACAGGGTCCGCACGGAAGGCGGACAGGAACACCGCAGGCCTGGCCGGGAGGGACATCTCTGCGAGGCCCCGCGCCCAGAACTCGGCGAATGCCGGCAGCGCGATGTCGAAGCCTTTTGCGCGTTCGCGTGAAGCCTCGTACAGGTGGTTCAGCCACTGCATGGTGTCACGGCCCTCGGTGTAGGCGGCGTGCGAGCCGAGGCGGTCCGACAGCGCGCTGAAGATCGCGTAGTCGTCGCGCGCCTCGCCCACAGGGGCGATCGCCTGTTTCATCGCCACCATGAACCGGTCGCGCGTCGCGCTGCCGATGTCGTCGCGTTCCAGCATGGTGGTGGCGGGCAGCACCACGTCGGCCATCTTCGCGCTTGCGGTCCAGAACTGCTCGTTGACTACGATGGTGTCCGGCCGCCGCCAGGCTTTCACCATTCGGTTGAGGTCCTGGTGATGGTGGAAGGGGTTGCCGCCGGCCCAATAGACCAGCCGTATGTCAGGGTAGGCGATCACCTGCCCGTCGAACTCGAGGCGGCCGCCCGGGTCGAGCAGCATGTCTGCGATGCGCGCCACCGGGATGTGCGTCTTCACAGTGTTCGCGCCCTGCGGGAGGGTCGGCCCGGAGAATGCGGCGCCTTGCGCGCCGGCATTGTTGATCGCACCGTAGCCCAGCCCGAAGCCGCCTCCCGGCAACCCAACCTGCCCGAGCATTGCTGCGAGGGTCATGATCATCCAGTACGGTTGTTCGCCATGGTCGGCGCGCTGCAGCGACCAGCTGGCGTTCAACATCGTGCGGTGAGTCGCCATGCGCGAGGCCAGTTGCGCGATGCGACCAGCTTCGATTCCCGTAATGGCCGCAGCCCAGCGCGGGTCCTTGGGCTGGCCGTCGTCGGCGCCCGTGAGGTAGCGCTCGAAGGCGTCGTAGCCGACGCAGTGGGAGTCAAGGAATGCACGGTCGTGCTTGCCATGCGAATGCAACTCGTGCGCAAGCGCGAGCATCAGCGCCACGTCCGTATTGGGCCGGATCGGGATCCACTCGACCGTCGCGCCCTCGAAGTCGGCGCGCTGGGGGCTGATGTTCACGAGGGCGCATCCCGCTGCTGCGAGGCGTGCGAGCCCGCCCCGCAGCCAGTGCTGCGAAGCACCGCCGGTGCCGACCTGGGCGTTCTTGCCGGGCATGCCGCCGAACGCTACGAACAGCTGGCAGTGCGCCTCGAGCACCGGCCAGGCGGTCATCTGGCCGATGATGTCGTCCATCGGCATCACGATGCGCGGCATCAGCGTGCGCGCAGCGCCGAGGCTGTAGGTGCCCACGTGCCCGGTGTATCCGCCAGCGCAGTTCATGAAACGATGCACCTGGCTCAGCGCATGATGGAAGCGCCCGGCGCTCGACCAGCCGTAGGAACCGGCGTAGATCGATGCGTTGCCGTGCGTTTTGCGAACCCGCCCGATCTCGCCCGCCACCAGGTCGAGCGCCTCGTCCCAAGAGGTCTCCACGAACGGGTCGATGCCGCGGCGTTCCGGAGCGGAGCCGGGCCCGTTTTCGTAAACGCTTCGCCGGACAGCCGGGCGCCGCACGCGCGTCGGTCCGGTGATGGCGGCGGCGATCGAGTTGCCGATGGGGGAGGGGTCGGGGTCCTGCGCGAACGGATGCAGTGCCGTGACGCGCCCGGCCTCGCGCTCGACCTCGTAGACCCCCCAGTGCATCGAGGTGAGCAGCGGCGTGCTCATTCGCGGCCGAGCCCTACTGCAGCTTCGCGCCGGTTTCCGTGACGATCTTCGCCCACTTCTCGATTTCCTCGCGGAAGAACTTCCCGGTTTCCTCGGGCGTGGCGATGACCGGGTTGGCGCCCTGCTTGGCGAACACGGCGCGCGTCGCGGGTGCGGCGAGGATCGTGTTGATCTCCTGGTTCAGCTTCGCGACGATCTCGCGCGGCGTGCCCGCGGGCGCGACGATGGCGAACCAGGGCGAGGCAACGAACTCGGGCATGCCGAGTTCCACGAACGTCGGTGTATCGGGCAGGAGCTCCGAGCGCTTGGGCGAGAGGACCGCCATTGCGCGAAGCTTGCCGCCCTTGATGTGCTCGATCACCGCCGGGAGGTTCTCGAAGTCGGCGTCCACCACGCCGGCGATCAGGTCGACCACGGCCGGGCCCGAACCTTTGTAGGGAATGATATTGATCGAGGTGCCGGTGCGCACGCGAAAGAGCTCGGTGAGCAGGTGGCCCTGCGAGCCGAGCGCGTTCAGCGCGATCGTGAGCTTGCCGGGATTGGCCTTGGCGTACGCGATCATCTCCTTCACCCCCGGCGCCTTGAAGCCGCTCCCGGCCACCAGCACCATCGCCACGTCGCCCACCATCGAGACCGGCGCGAGGTCGCGCATCACGTCGTAAGGCACCTTCTGGTAGAGCTTCAGCCCGACGGCAAGGGGCGCCGAGGACGACAGGAGGATCGTGTAGCCGTCGGGAGGCGATTTGGCCGTGGCCTCGGTGCCGATCACGCCCCCCGCGCCGCTGCGGTTCTCCACCACGAAGGGCTGGCCCAGCGTGGACTGGAGGCGCTCCGCGATCACGCGCGCCATGATGTCGGTGGTGCCGCCCGGGGGGAAGGGCACGAGCATCTTTACCTGCTTGGTGGGCCAGGCCTGGCCGAAGGCGGAAAGCGAGATGCAGGCCGCGGCAAGCGCGGCGGCGCAACGGGTGAAGCTTTTCATGGTGTCTCCTCCGGTGTTTTTCTAGTCGGCCCCGCGGGCCTTTTGTACCCCGGTCGCTGCCGGGAATATCTTATAGGTGCCTTTCGAGCGACTGTACATCTTGCGCTCCGGGCAGTGCTCGACGCTCATGCCGTACAGGTGCAGGTTGGCATGCGGCCCGTCGGCACCCAAGTGGATGGAGTGGATGTCGTCGGGCATCAGCGCGATGGCCGTGCCGGGGACGACGTCGAGCTCGACGGACTGTTCGATCTGCGCGACACCGGGCTGCGTGCCGTCGTCCGTGCGCGTGTAGAGCTTGTTGTTCTCGCGGCCGTGCACTCCCGCGATCACCGCCCAGGTAGAGTGGTCGTGCGGAGGGGCGAACTGGCCCGGAGCCGGTGCTACGACGTAGAGGGCATAGCGATGGTCCGCGTCTTCCGAGAGCCGGTACATGCTGGCGTTGCCGCCCTCGATCGGCGGGAACTCGTCGACCGGGAAGAGGTCCCTCCGAGCGGCGAGTGCGACCAGCTCGGCCTTGATGGCGTCGAGCGAGTCGCGGCGTATGTCCGGCTCCGTGACCTTGCGCACGCGCGCGAGCATTTCGCGCACCAGCTGCATGCGTTCAGTGACGATATCCTTTGCAGTGCCTTGTGTCGTTCCCATGTCCTGCCTCCTCAGTGTGGCGCGTGTGCGGTGAGTTTCTGTTCCCAGTCGAGGTAACGCTGCATGCCTTCGCGGCCGGAGTCGTAAGGCTGGACCACGAGGTCGCCTGCGTCCCGGGTGGCGGCGTCCTCACCGGATTCGATTTCGTAGCCGGCCGCGCGCCACGCGTCGACGCCTCCTGCCAGCACACGCACGCCGGTGATGCCTTCGCGCACGAGGCTGGCGGCGGCGAGCGTAGAAAGCGTTCCGTCCCGGCACGTAAGCACGATGCGCGAGAGGTCGGTTGCACTCATGCCGGCCACGGTTTCCTCCAGGTTGCCATAGCGGATCCAGCGCGACCCAGGCAGGCGGGCTTTCGCGGCCTGGCGGCTGGTGTCGACGCAGATCAGCACGACCTCGTGCAAATGTGGATGCAGTTCAGCCGGGGAGAGAAGTCCAGCGAGGCCCTTTGCTGCGTCCCACCCCGCGGGCCGGCTGCGGCCGCGGCCCCGCTCGGGCGATCCGCCGGCCTTCTCCCAGGCGTCGAAGCCGCCTGCCAGCACGTGCACGTGGGCAAAGCCCATCCTGCGCAGCCAATACGCCGCCAACCACGCGCGCGCCTCCAGCTGGTCGATCAATACGATGCGGCCTCCGCTCACGGCCACGAACTCGTCGGTGCGCTGGATCGCGAGGCCGCCGGGCACGGCAATCGAACCTGGAATGTGGCCCTCGACGTAGTCGGCTACCTGGCGCACGTCGATCGGATAGACGTTTGCACGACGCTCCGCGCGTTCGCGCAGCCATTCTGCAAACTCTTCCGGCCCGAGCGATTGTGCACCGGTCGCCAGCGCGAGCGCGCGTGCGGCGCGTTCGCCGTCTGCAGCACTTTGCGGCGACGGGACGAGCACGCCTGCCCCTGCGTCGCGTTCAAGTTCGAGTCCAGCCAGCTGCCAGCCCATGGTGCCGTTCTCGAGTGCAAAGACCTCCGGCACGCCGAGCGCGCGCAGGCCCTGGCAGGCAATGATGCTGCGCGTACGGCCCGAACAGTGCACGACCACCGGCTTGCCCGCCGTGCGCAGGTCGGCGGCGAGCAGCGCGAGTTCGGTGCCGAAGGCGCCACGCGCCCCGGGGATATGCGAGCGTGCGTACTCCTCCGGCGAGCGGATGTCGCACACGAGGTGGGGGCGGCCCGTCGCCTGCCAGCCCGCGAGTTCCTGCGCCGGGATGCGCGGCACGTTGTTCGCTTCATGGACTTCCTCGCCGAAGAGCTTGCTTGGCACGTTGCTGCCTTCGGAGAGCGTACGCCCGTCGTCCTGCCAGCCACGGGTGCCACCGGCTAGGATGCGTACGTCCGTGTAGCCGAGGCCGTCCAGCGTTCGTGCTGCGCGCAGAGCGCGCGTGTCCCGCTCCCCGCCGTCGCACACGACAATGGGTGTGTCCATTCGCGGGACGAGTTCGGTGACCCGCAATTCGAGCTGGCGGCGTGGCAGGAAGGTTGCCCCGAAGACGTGGCCCCGGTGGGCCTCCCCCGTTTCACGGACATCGAGCAGCGCGTACTCCGCGTTGGCTTCGCGCAGCGCGGCGAGGCCGGGCACAGAGATCGAGGGGGGAACAGGTTGCATGGGTCGAGTATTCGGCATGCTGCATCGCCTCCGCAACGGCCGGGTCATCGCGGCGGGCTTAACTTTCGCATACTGAAATCTACATGCCGATTGCTGCGATGCGTCAATCGGGTTTGCATTTCATTCCGCGAACGCTAAGGGCGAACCCTTGACACTCCCCGGAGCGGATATCGATGATCCTTCCCATACCCTCAGGAGGATCCGGCATGTCCAGCTACGTACGCTATATCGACAAGACCCGCGACTATTACCTCTCGCAGGGCTATGACAAGCCCTACCAGTGGGCACATTTCGAGGACGTGCCGTTCACGCCGCTGTCCAAGCCCCTGTCGCAGTGCCGCGTCACTTTGGTGTCGACCAGCGAGATTTCCATCAAGGGCGGCGAGCACGTCGAGGACGAAACGAAGATGGGTATCGTCGGCGGCACCTATACGATCCCGTCCGACCTGCCGGCCAGCCAGCTCTACAGCCCTTCGCGCAGCTTCGACCAGGTCGCCACGACGCTGGAGGACGTGGACGCTTTCTTCCCGACCACGCGCCTGCACGAGGCGGTGGCTGCGGGCCGCATCGGCAGCCTGACGGCGCGCTTCCACGGCGTGTTCAACGCCTACAGCCAGCGCCGCACGCGCGAGCGCGACGCGCCGGCCGTGCTCGAGTTGTGCCGCGAGGACAGCGCGGATGTGGCCGTGCTGGTGCCGGTCTGCCCGGTCTGCCACCAGACGATCAGCCTCGTCGCGCGCCACCTGGAGGCCAACGGCATACCCACTGTGGTGCTCGCCGCCGCGCGCGACATTGTCGAGCACGTGGGCCTCGCGCGCGTGGTGCACACCGACTTCCCGCTCGGCAGCCCGTGCGGCGAGCCGCACAACGCCGAGCAGCAGCGCCAGATCCTCGAGATGGGGTTCAAGCTGCTCGAGACGGCCTTCGTGCCCCGCACCACGGTCCAGACGCCGTTCCGCTGGAGCCAGGGCGAGCAGTGGAAGGACCTGGTGTTCACGCCCGAGCAGCCGTGGAAGTCCGGCGAGGTCGAGCAGGACTGGCTGCGCAAGAAGGATGCCTACAAGAAGCTGAAGGCTGAAGGCAAGGTATGAGCATGCCCGAGCAGATCACGGTCTACTCCACGCCGCTCTGTGCGCCGTGCGAGCGCCTCAAGCAGTACCTGCGCTCCAAGGGCGTGCCTTTTGAGGCGAAGGACTTGATGATGGAAGAGGAGGCGGCCGAGAAGATCGAGGACCTCGGCATCCGCTCCTCGCCCGTGCTCGAGGTCGACGGGAAGTTCTATTCCGGCGCGCAACTCACGCCGGAGGCGCTGGCCGGGGTGCTGGGACTGGCATGAGCGGATCCCGATGAGCGGGCCGCTGGAGGGCGTGCGCGTCCTCGACCTGTCCACGGTGCTGATGGGGCCGTACGCGACGCAGATCCTCGGTGACCTAGGTGCGGAGGTCATCAAGGTCGAGTCGCCCGAGGGCGATGTCACGCGCCAGCTGTGGCCCTACCGCAACCCGGGCATGGGCCACATGTTCATGAATGTGAACCGCAACAAGCGCTCGGTCGCGCTGGACCTCAAGCGACCCGAGGCGCGCGATGCGGTGCTGGCGCTGGCGCGCGACGCGGACGTGCTGGTCTACAACATCCGCCCGGCGGCGATGGCCCGGCTGAAGCTCTCGTATGAGGACCTGTGCGAAGCCAACCCGCGCATCATCTACGTGGGCGCCTTCGGCTACAGCCAGCGCGGGCCCTACGCCGACAAGCCGGCCTACGAGGATCTGATCCAGGGCGCCATCGGCCTGCCCCGGCTCTTCCAGGTGCAGGGCGCTGAGGAACCGCACTACGCGCCGATCAACCTTGTCGACCGCGCGGTCGGCCAGCAGATCGCGGGCGCGGTGAGTGCCGCGCTTTATTACCGGGAAAAGACCGGCAAGGGGCAGCGCATCGACGTCCCGATGTTCGAGCACATGCTGGTGATGGTAATGGGCGAGCACCTGGGCGGGGCGGGATTTGAGCCGAGGGTGGGGGAGCCGGGCTACGCACGCATCCTCGCCAAGGAGCGCCGGCCCTTTGCGACGACGGACGGCTACATCTGCATCCTGATCTACAACGACAAGCAGTGGCGCGCGTTCTTCGAGCTGATAGGAAAGCCGCGCATGATGGACGAGGACGCGAGGTTTTCCTCCGCGGCCGCGCGCAGCCGAAACTACGCGGACGCGAACCGCATGCTGGCCGGCGAGATCGCGAAGCGCACTACTGCAGAGTGGCTCGAGGCCTTCGAGCGCGCCGACATCCCCGCCCAGCGCATGAACGAGCTCGAGGACGTCATTGCCGACCCGCACCTCGAGGCAATAGGCTACTTCACCGAGCACGACCACCCGACCGAGGGGCGCATCCGCACCATGGCCGTGCCCTCGGAGTGGTCGGAGTCCGCGCCGGGGTATCGTCGCCACGCGCCGGGGCTGGGCGAGCACACGCGCGAAGTGCTGCGCGAAGCGGGCCTGGGCGCCGAGGCCATCGAAGGCATGCTGGCGAGCGGGGCGGCGAAGGCGCCCTGAGCCTTCACTCGGTGTCGAGCGCAGCCTCGATCGAACGCACCATGTGCGCGAGGCGAGGGCCGAGGTCGCCTTCGAGCGCACCGTCGGCGAGCGTATCCGTGCGCACGGCGCAGTTGAACACCATCACCTGGTGGATCCCCGGGCGGCGCAGCGGCACCGCGACCGTGTGAGTGTTCGGGTCGTAGTCGCCCCGGCCGAGGCAAAAGCCCCGCTCCAGGTAGTCCTGCAGGCCCTGCTCGACCTGGGGGGAGAACGTGTTCCACAGGTCCGGCGTCTTGACCTGCAACTCGTTGATCGTCGCTTCGCGCTCCTTCGCGGGAAGCGCGGCGAGGTAGGCACGGCCCATCGCCGAGACGACCATGGGGAAAGTCTGGCCGATGTCGGGCTTGACGTTGCGTGTTCCGCGCGAGCGGGCGGTCTCGATGTAGACCATGTTCAGCCGCTCGCGGATGCCGAGCGACACCCATCCGCGCGATTGGTCGGCCAGTTCCTTCATCGGCAGGCGCGCCACCTGGCGCACGCTGAGGTTGGCGAGCAGCGGGTGCGCTAGCGACAGCACGGCGTTGCCGAGCTCGTACTTTCCGTACTTGCCCAGGTGCCGGTGGTGCTGCAGGTAGCCCATCAGCGTCAGCGTATAGGTCAGGCGCGACACCGTGGGACGCGCGAGGCCCGTGCGTTCGGCGATGTCCTTGTTGGTGAGGACGGGCTCGGCCGCGCTGAAACTGGCGAGCACCTGCAGTCCGCGCGAGAGCGTGGTTGTGAACTGGCGGTCCGTGCCGCGCTCTTCGGCCTCCCGGGCTGCCGGCTTCGAGTTCTTTGCCATGTGTTCCTGTGTGCTAGTCCCTGCGCCAGGGCCTTACGGCCTTCACGCGGACTTCGAGTCCCAGCCCGACCGCGGCCTCGACCAAACGGTCGAACGAGTAGCGATCCTCGCCGGCCATGAAACGCCACATCTGCTGGCGGTCAAATCCCATCGCTGCGGCGGCCTCCTTGTGCGCCAGGCCGAGTTCTTCGATACGCTTCAGCATTCGCCCGCGCAGGGTGTCGCGCAGATCCTTGCTGGCGGGGGCCAGGGCCATGCTCGACGGTCCTTATTGTTTTGTTGTTTTATCGAACAACAAGACTATCTTGAGATTGGCTTCCAGAGTAGTCTTTTCAGGATAAAACATCAATTTTATGAAAAGTACGAGGAGCTAGAATGACGATTTCCAAGACCGAAAAGATGATCGCCGAGAAGGATGGCGCGATCGGCTGGGTGACCTTCAACAACCCGGCGCGCAGGAATGCCGTGTCGATGGCCATGTGGGAAGCGCTCTCCGACATCATGCGCGACTACGCCGCCGACGATGCGATCCGCGTGATCGTGCTGAAGGGCGCAGGCGACAAGGCGTTCGTGTCCGGCGCCGACATCTCGGAGTTCGAGGAGAAGCGCTCTTCGCCCGAGACAACGGAGGCGTACCACAAGGTCTCCGGCCGGGCGCAGAAGGACCTGCGCACCGCCGGCAAGCCGACGATCGCGATG
>Ga0214919_10011489_pt1 | contig 11046 bp, 19 predicted proteins | sample LL1503_MetaG_FD_177994 | JGI IMG/M metagenome (GOLD analysis project Ga0214919, IMG submission 177994) | Freshwater microbial communities from Lake Lanier, Atlanta, Georgia, United States - LL-1503 | ecosystem: Environmental > Aquatic > Freshwater > Lake | place: USA: Georgia | collected...
GGCTGTGTCCTTAAAATGTGTTAGTAAGCCGTTAGTATAACTGAAGTTGATTTATTGGTCAACTATTGAAAGTCTCAAAAGGACTAAACAATTCTTTGTCGCTTTCTTGCGACAGTTGTTCGTAGACCCACTCTACAGGAATCTCAAGAATTCGTGCAATGGCACGGGGTTGGTGCCCTTCTTCCAACATGCCTTGGATGTCAAGGCTAAGGTCGCTCATTCTACTCATTATGCAGTCTCCTTCATGCAATATTCAAACAAAATCCACTTGGCACGGTTCAGCGTTTGACGTGCATCTTCGGCACGATTAAAGTCAACCTCACCGTATTCGGTATTGATCAGTTCTTGTGCATCCGACATCAGGCTTGCAACCATCATAGCAGGACCCGAAAAGCGATAGGTCAAACTCTGCTCAACTGCTTCACGCATCTGTGCTTCGGCGCAACCATACATGCGAATGTCGCGTTTTTGGCTTTCGTTTAGTTCTCTCATTACTGGCTCCTTTTTGCTTTGTATGCCACTATTGTAGCAGATTGGGATTTATTGGTCAAACCAAAAAAAAGCCCTACAACATGTAGGGCTATTGTAACACTTGAGTATTATCTTTTGAAATGTAGTACTAGAGTGTTACATTGGGATCAAGTGCTCCAGCTCGCTTTGCCCATGCACATCAATAATAAAGTGTAGCCTAGCATGCAGGCTATCATTTTTTACCCAATGCTTGAGTCCGGCGTTGAAAAAATAAACTCGGCCATCTGCTGGCAAGTGTTGTTCTTGTATACCTTGTTTGGTTTGCATAAACATTTTTACATCTGGATTGGTCAGTACTGGAATATGGAATCTTGTAACATAACTAGGATCATAATCAAAGTGCGGTTTAATTTCATGGCCAGCACCCAAGTAAGCCAATCTGGCCCTGGTAATTCGGCTGGTAAACATGTTAAAGATTTGTTCTATCTCGCCAGTGACCAAATTGGTGCGCACTCCGTAGTTGAGATCATCAGCTTCCGGTACGTAGCGAGGATCATTGGGATCTTGACGCTTGACTCGTTCTATCATGGTAGTGGCCTTGATCTCAACAGGTCCACGGCTTTTTGATTTATCAAACTCGGTGAGTTGTATCTGTCTAAATTTTTCGCTCTCTAAACTTGGTGCATCAATCTCTTTAAAAAAATTGTCCAGTGTCCATTGATTGGCTTTGATAAACGGAGTGAACGCACCATCAGTGCTGGCTTTTACGTCAACGTAGTGTTCCCAATCCAACAAGTTGTTGTTTTGTAAGTGTTCTATCAAACGTGCGGTATCAATTTGAAAATTGCTTAGATATCCAAATGCAGGCAGTTGTTTTCTTGTTTTCATGTTTTAACCAGTCTAATTAAATATCCAGCAACATCAATTTGCCACCACTTTTGTCCAAAGCGCCAGTCACCCGGATTGGCATGATGATTGTTGTGCCAACCTTCGCCCCACACAAGTACACCTAAAATAGGATTGTTAACACTAGTGTCTTTGCCAGGGTAATCTTGCCAGCCTATAGTGTGGCCAACATTATTGATCAATCCACCTGCATGAAATAAAAACAATGCTGGCACCAAGTGAGCATAGACCACAGCCATTGGATCTATAGCATACAGTATCACAGCATACACTCCATGTACGGCCCAATAGTAATTATGCATGAATGCATGAAACCGACTGCGCATGAGATCGGTAACCATTCTAAGACTGGGCTGATTGAACATGATTAAAAATTGCACACGAAAAAATCCTTTGTGCATGGGACTGTGTGGGTCCCGTTCAGTATCCACAAACTTATGATGTTCTCTGTGTATGGCAACCCAGGCAATGCTTGAGCCCACGCCACCGAGAGTGCCAATTATGGTGCCAAAATACTCCCACCATGTGGGCGCTTGGTAACTGCGATGGCTTAACAATCTGTGATATGTTGCACTGGCACCAATGCTACCAGTGACAGCATATACGCCAAATGCCACAGCCCATTGCCACCATTCGCCGTTCACTATCAAACACACCAACGCTGCCAAACATACTGTTTGAAAAACAAATAACCAGTTTATACGTTTCATGATCTTACTACCTCGCCATAAATTCTTCTGGTGTTGTTGCCACCAAGATGTACAATTTCGTTATCTTCGACATCTCGCATGACAGTTATTCTAGGATGAATAACTGCATGATGGCCAATAACAACATTGTTTTTGCAAATTGCAGCCCCCATTCCGATGTGTACGTGATTTCCAACAACATTTATTCCGGCAATCATTCCTTGATGTGCAATACAGGTGTTCATTCCAATTTCGCAATCATGTGATATTCCTACATACGCATGGATTTGACAATGTTTACCAATCACAACCCTGTTGTTAATTGAAGCACAGTACCCCACGTATGAACCAGAACCAATTTTTACATCAGGATAAATGTATGAAGATGGATGTATCAATGTTGCAAGATTTAGATGATATCTTTCAACAATGTCAATCATATTTAAACGTTTGTTACGATCGTTTGTGTTAATTGGCACCATGCTTGCACCAACAAAATAATCAAACTGATCGCGTGTGTGTTCAAAATTCCATGACAGTTCACTGCCTATGACTGATACGTTACATATATCACTTGTATTGCCAAAAAAATTGTCGTCAACAATACCTGCAATTTGTCTGTTAGTTAGCCGAGCAACTTGCACAAAAGAATCAATACTGGATGATGAACCAAGAAAAATCAATGGACGCATGTGTGTTGATATTTATATGGTGGGGTAGGGCAAAATAAATATTTGCATGAAAATTTCTCGATCCGCAATTGACCCTGTTCTGCTTAGTGCCATTGGCATGCTATTCCCAGTATGGACTGTGGCCTGGTTGTGGATTAATTGGTCCTGGACTGCGTTTTTTGTCATGTTGTTGACCAGCTGGTTTATGGGAATTCACATCACTATGTTTGCTCACCGAGCATGGTGCCATCGAGCCTGGAAACCCAGTTCAATAGTCAACTGGTATGGCTTAATTGTGTTTAGTTTGTGCATGGTTGGTAACAGCATTGGATGGGTGGGAATTCATCGCGAACATCATGCACATTGTGACACTGACCGTGATCCACATTCTCCATATCATAAGAGTCGGTGGGCCATTCAATTTTTAAGTTATTTTAATCAAGTCAAAACCAAATACATTGTGGACCTTGGTAGAGATTCCCGCCATCTTTGGTTTTATCATTGGTACTGGGCCCTCAACATAGTTTGGTTTGCATTGCTATTTGCAATTGATCCTGCCCTGGTAGGATTCTGGATAGCAGTAATTGGACTCACAGTGTTCAAACTTCACACAATCAATTCATTGTGTCATCGCACACCTTGGTTCTTGCTACCTATACACAATGATGACACCAGCAGTAACAGTGTGCTGATGGTTTTATTAAACATCAACAATGGCGAAGCTTGGCACAAGAACCATCATCAAAATGCAGCCAACTATAGATTCAGTCAACGCTGGTATGAAATTGATCCACCAGCAAGAATAATTGAATTGCTGGCATACTGCAAGTTAGCAGAAATAAAACAAACTCAATAATACCGGTTACGCCTCCGGTGCTGAACTATGGTGTCAGCCGTTCCGATCACCCTATCACTTCACCATACTTTCACAAGCAGAGGGCCAGGCAGAAAGCCGCCTTTAATCTACATGATGCTCGGTCTTGAAATTGCCGTTTTGCATGCCAATTTTTCCACCTTCTGCTTCAATGCGTTTGTACACATCTTCCAACAAGATAGGCGCAAAATCAGTCTGCTCCACGCATACACAATGGTACCGCACATCCAGTTGGCTGCCGTATAACACTTCTCCTGTGCGGGCAGCAACACCCCAGGCTTTCTTTACTCTACTGGCGTGCAAGTGTCCGTGAATGTTGGTACCAAAGCGACCCAACGAAGCCTCATGCACAGGAATGTGACTCAAGATCATTCCGTTCAACACATGATACGCCCGCAACTCACGAAAATACTCACGGTATTCCTCATCGCGGAAGATGTCGTGGTTACCACGAATCAATACCTTGTCGCCATTCAATCTGGCCAATGTGGGCAAGGCTTTCCTGTTGATAACCACATCGCCTAAGTGATACACCTTGTCTGATGGACGCACACGATCGTTCCAACGACGGACCATTTCGTCATCCATCTCCGCAGGATCATCCCAGGGACGCAACTTTACAGTAGGGTCATCAGGATGTGTGAAGCGACATACACCAACGTGGCCAAAGTGTGTGTCGCTTACCAAAAATGTTGCTGGCATAGTGTGCCTCCTTTCTAAATTTTCTTATTGTAGCACAAAACGGTTTTTTGGGCAAGTACTACTTATGTATTACTTCTTGCCAGGTGTGATCACCCAGCCATTTGACCTGGCAGATGTATTGGTACCCTGGTGGTATACCAGTGTTCCATTCTGTGGGACCAATGTGAACCAGGCGTGTGCAAGAGTGCCGAATGTCTTCGACCAACCAGTAGATTTGTCCGTGATAGGTTTGGAAATCATATCGAGCGGCCCGCACCATGTCAGTGATGTCCAAGCGCCGTTTGATGTCATCTGCCTGTCGCTGTAGCACAGCAACCAGTTCCATAATGCGGTCATACTCTTGTTGAGCATGCATTCTAGCCGCATTGACCATGATGTCTTTTTGGCTCTCCACAGGCACAAGGTCAAACTTAACTGACCCTGCTTCTGTGGGATAGGGCGTGACATTTCTATTGAAGAAATGCACAAGAGTGTTGCCAGTGTTTACATCAAAACTGTCACGCCCTTTGGCAGTGTTTGACTCTTCCACTGTTTAGTAGCCTTTGTTTCGGCGTCGCGGTGCTACTTCGGTTTCTTTCACAAGGTAGTCAAGTCCCACATGTCCTTGTTCAATTTCTAACATGGCTGTAACAGCATGGCCGCTACGAGTGGCAACCTTGGGCATGTCTCCGCGACCAAGTTCGCGCATTCTGCGAGCAGCCACTAGCACCAAGTTATAGCGATTGCCAATTGCGGCTACTGCGTCTTCGCTGGTCAAGCCAGCTGTTCTGTCGTTACTGTGAATTATGTTCATCGTTGTTTCCGTTTGAGTGATGGTGGTTGAGGGAATCTAAATCTTGAAATAGTCGTTTTTCTTGAACAGTTAATTTATCTTTATGTGTCTTGCGTGGATTGCCACACAGATAACACGCAGGATTGCCACAGTCCATGGCATGACGTTTTGCCAGGCGATGTGGCTGTTTAACATCCGGAGTACTACCGTGTGCCTTGGCAATCTTAACTTGTCGGGCAATGGCCACTTCTGTTTTATGTCCACGAGTTGAGTTTTTAAATTTTGCAAACTCGTTTGCCATTAGCCACCTCTTCCGCTGGATTTTCTAACAGGCACTCCTGTGATCATTGGTACACTGTAATTTTGGTTGACTTTGGTTTTTTTGTTTTTTGTTGCAGGGCGAGCGCCTATTTGTTTTTTAGCAAGAGCCTCTTTTACAGCGTCGGTAAGTTTGGAAGGTTTTGTTTCGTTCATATAACTATTTAACAATGTAGACTCAGTATAACACAGTTCTACATTGTTGTCAACTTTATCATTTATCTTTTTGTTGGGTATTTTGGACTGCCCTCAATACGGCTGCAATTTAGATCACGCCAGTTAATAATTTTTGGGAGCATTCCTTGAAAGGAGCACACCTCTGTTGGGGCTCGCAAATCACCGGTTCCAATAGCCGGCCCACCGTTGGCAAAGGACTTGACTGCGTCTACCATTTGGCGACGAAAGGTCACAATAGCTTCGTCGCCAGGACTCAAATGGTCGTGTTCACGGGCTCTAATGGTTCCCATGCCTGTCCACATGGCCATGTCCTGGTTAGGAATACCGAGTATGCCAGTAAAGTTGCCACGTGCCATAACGTTGCGGTCTTGCATGAAGTGGTTGTCCACATGGCGCACCGGACGGAAGGCCGTGTCTACGTCTACTCCCACTTCGGTGTGCAAAAACTTGCGCCAAGTGGCCGTGCCAGGTGTGGTCTTTGGGTCGCCCCAAGCAATAAAGTGAAACGCCGTGTGGTGATCGTCAATGGGGGTGTTAAAATTGGCCATATTATATTGAACGTCAGGTGGGATCAATGCCGTTGCTGGTGCCAAAAACACTGTGGTGCGTACATATTGATGAGTACCGGTGTTTTGAGCCGGTCGGCGCAATGCAGCATAGCGAAAGCCATAATTGTTAACTTCGACTTGTATGCGTGGAGTCTTATCGTCGTCAAAGCGATAATGAATGTCTGGTGTTGGTGAGTTGTTGTCCACACTGGGGTTTAACAGGTCAGAGGAATGCAGGCTTGAGCTGTGGGTCGAATCAATTTGGCCTTCTAAAATTTGCGCCCAATTAGCTGGAATGATAATTTTAGCAATTGATACTTGTACATCATCAGTGGGCGCCCAAGGTGGCGGCATGAAAGCGGTCATGGTTTCAGGCGGGCCCATATAAGCCCAGACAACACCAGCCCACTCATAAGTGGGATAGGCTTTGTGTTTGAGTTTGTTTAATTTAGTAGGGCGATCTGCGGGTGCAGAACTCATTTCAATGATACGGCCGCAAACATCCATCTTCCAGCCGTGGTAGAGACAACGCAGGCCACCATGCTCGTTGCGGCCATACACCAACGATGCACCTCGGTGCGGGCACAGCTCGTCTAACACGCCCACCTGGCCGTTGGTGTCGCGAAATGCTACTAAATTCTCGCCTAATACACGGGCACGTACTGGAGAGCTGTTAGGCTTGGGCACCTCTTCTGCCAAGCACACCGCTTGCCAATGGCGTCGCATTAATTGACCCATTGGGGCATTGCCTTCGACCAGGCACAGCAACATGTTTTCTTCGTGAGTCATTGGTGAGTTTAAACGGTACTAGTTAGATAGCTATTTAACAATGTAGACCCAATACAACACAGTTTTACATTGTTGTCAACTGTTTAGAACACGTGACACCGAAGTAACAACTGCGGCAATACGTCCAATATCACGAAGTTGTTCTACTGTGTAGCCTTCCTTCTTGAGCGTTTCGTAGTGTGCTTTCACACAGAAGTGGCACTTGCCCACAATTGATGCAGCCAAACTATACGCTTCGAATCGAGCCTTAGTGGTTCCACCGTGCGTGGCAATTGCATTCATGCGCAACTGTGCTGGCAGGCCTTTTAGGTTCTCGTCGTCAGCCATTTCAACATAAGGATACCACACATTGTTTTGTGCCATGATTGAACCAGCGGTTAGTGCCGCATCACGTTCTTTGATATCTACAATACCGCTAGAAATAAATGTAACCAGTTTACCATTGCCTGTTGCAAAGGCTGCTGCCAGAGCAACAGCTTCTGCTTCTTCGGCCGCCAAGGTACTGCGTTTGATCACAGCATCCAAGTTTAACTTGGTATCCTTGGCGTACTCGGGCAGACCTTCTTTAAGTTGATCTACCCAAGAGGTCATTTCAGTGTATCTCCGCCTACTGTACGGTTACATGCACACAGTTCGCCAGTTTGCAATGCATCAAGCACACGCAAGGTTTCTTCTGGGCTACGACCAACATTCAAGTTGTTCACGGTCACATGCTGGATTTCATTGCTGGGGTCAACAATGAATGTGGCACGAAGTGCAGCACCTGCTGGTGCATAGAACACACCCAGTTGTTCAATCAAGCTGAGTTCACCACGCTGTGTGTCAGCAAATTGATGATGAGTGATCTTTTGTAGATCAGCGTGTGCTTTTTGCCACGACACTTTGCAGAACTCGTTGTCAGTTGACCCAGTGAGCAAAACAGCATCACGGTCAGCAAAGTCCTGTGCCAATTTGTCGTATGCTACGATTTCAGTTGGGCACACAAAGGTAAAGTCCTTGGGGTAATACACAATTACTTTCCATTTGCCTTCGAAGCTTTGTTCGTTGATGGTGTAAAACGCATCTTCAGGTTGTCCTGGTCGGACGCCGGTGATTGCAAATGGTGTTAATTTATCGCCTACAGTTTTCATTTAGTTCTCCTATGTTAAAAATGAATCTCAGTGTTTGTACTGATACGCTATTATATAGCATAGGAAATGTCTAAATCAACGGTTTTGCCATTGTATTTTTTAATGGCGGCGTTTGAAGTTTTTTATTGGCCGGCCCTGAGAGGATCGAACTCCCACCGCTTGTTTCGAAGACAAGCATGATATCCATTTCACCAAGGGCCGTTAGAGTTTGATGCGTGAGCGGTAATATTGTTTGGCAGTGAGTACCAGTGCCACGCACCAAGGTAGTGCATGCTCTGCCCAGTCATGCAAGGGATCAACATAGGTATCCACAAAAGGTTCTTTGAAAATCATTTGCAAAGCCACAGCAAACAAAACAAAGCTACCTGCGAATACACTGTCAGGATATCGTTCTAAGAATCGAGCAATCACTGTGCTACCAAACAAAATAATTGGCACAGAAATCAACAGGCCTAATATGACCATCCAAAAGTTGCCGCCTGCGGCTGCCGCAATGCCCAAGGCATTGTCTATGCCCATCACAGCATCAGCCACAACGATGGTACCAATGGCACCCCAGAATGTGTCTTTGGCCTCCACAGCATGATTGTCATCTTGGAAGGCCAGTTTCCAACCAATGTAAATCAGTGCCAAGCCGCCAATGAGCCTTAGTCCTGGAATCAACAACAGCCAGGTCAATGCAGCCACGCTCACAAACCTAACAGCCACAGCACCAAAAGTGCCCCAGAAGATTGCTCGACTCTTCAAATGATCAGGCAAACGATTTGCTGCCATGCCGATCACAAGAGCGTTGTCTCCTGCCAGTACCACATCAATCAAGATAATTGCTATAAGTGCCCAGAGTGTTTCAATCATTGCTTTTCCTTATTTGGTGCTCCCAACTGGTAACGATCCAGTGTTTCTACATTACCAATGTAGTGTAATGCCTTTATACTATGAGAGCAAATTGGAGCAGGATATCGGGTTCGAACCGATGACATTCACGTTGGCAACGTGACATTCTACCACTGAATTAATCCTGCAATCCTTTACTTATTATGCAGCTCGTAGACTCTTAAATCTATCTGCGGCATATGAAGCGGCAAAGGCTTCTGGCTTCACAAACGGAATCACGTTGCATGTTCCTTTGATGTAGCCCACAGCTTGTGAAATAACACAGCTTGAACCGTATTGCTCGTCTGGGTTGATGTCTAAGTGAACTTCAACTTGACGGCCTTCCAGCACATCTGCCAGCTTTAAATACAATTCACTGACCTTGTAAACCTCGGTCATCAGTCGCATGGCAGGCTTGCCTGGCTTGGCATCCCACACACGTTCGCGGTGTACTTCACCAAACAGTTTGCAACCATTGTTGCCGTTAATATGTACTACAATGGCCAACACATAGTCAGCATACCAAGCACCGTCAATTTTGATTCGTTCAGAGTCGCAGCCAAGGTAGATGCGAGTTTCGGGCGTTTGTGAGCGAATAAATTCTGCCACTGATGCTATATCGAGCTTTTTCATTTTCTACTTTCTATGTTATTAAGTTTGCGCCGATCATTCGATTTACTAAATCTCGATGTGGCCACTCTCCAGGATGGCATCCGTCAAAAAAATGCGGTGATTGTTTAATCAACTCTATCAAAGTCAAATTATCTTCTACAATTTTTAATTTTTCTGTTAGTGTCAACTTGCTATTGTTGATCGAACTTGCACCCGATAAAGTGTTAGACAACGGAACATCTTTGCCTAATATTAATCTACGCCAACTTGGTATAAAAAAATCTGGAGTATACACAGTTAGAAATTCTGGCAACACATCTCCGGCACCGCCTATCACAGCAACTTTTGCATTGTGTATAGAAAAAAACTCTGCAAATTTTGAATAAACAGTGTTGGCATGTATACCATCTCTAGAAAGTTCTGTATGAAACCAAATGATGAGATCTAATGCCTCAATATTTTTACATTCGACAAATTGATCGACAAATTGGTCAGTTGGAGGATTTTGATGATAGGCAGGATGCACAATCGGTAACCCATTCAAATACGCATTGGCTCGTTCTAATGTTTGAAGATTACTGCCTGCATTTTGACTACAGTTATGAACTACATGTCCTTTGTCTCGAAGCAAAAATTCAGTATGATGCTTCTTCATTCCTGTTGGATGTGTATCATAGTAATTTGGAACTCCAAAGCTACATCCAAGTATTAATATGTTCATTTTTGACTTTCAAAAATATTTATTGATAGCAATGGTACCCCAGGAGGGATTCGAACCCTCAGAATTCTCCTTTTGAGAGAGACACGTATTCCAGTTCCGTCACCGGGGCAATAAAAAAGCAGGCCTAGCCTGCTTTGGTAATGGGCGCTGTATTTGATTATACTGGCAAATCTTCTAATGTAATTGACACAGGATAAACATTTATCATGGCTAAATTTTCTTTTAGCCATTTGATATAATCTTCGGCGCATGCTTTATCTGTCCACAATCTTGTGACAGTCAGCCCATTGGCTACTGAAAAATCTGTAACGTCTGTGCCCCCGAGACTTTGCAAGTACCAAAGCCATGGTGTTTGTTCTTTGCCTTTTTCAACATCTTCAAGTGAAGCATATACACATATTGTTTTAGCAACTTTAATCATAATAAAATCCTTTGCAATATTTATTTACTGTCAAATAAAGAAATAAATTTGGTGCCCCAGAGGAGACTCGAACTCCTAAAATTTGGTTTCTAAGACCAACACGTATACCAATTCCGTCACCGGGGCGTAAATACAACATGCAATCCAAACAAGACTCCATTAAAAAAATAGAGCGTTTGCTTGCAATGGAAACATTGGGCAAAACGTTTGTGACCAAACAACAACAGTTGGCCTACGAGCGCGGATATCTAACAGGGTTAGTAGCTACCCTAGCCTACAACGACAACTCAATTGAGTCTGTTGTAAATCAACGCATCAAACATCTTACACCTAAAATCTAACTGGTACCAGGAGACGGGATCGAACCGCCCA
>Ga0214919_10011491_pt1 | contig 11045 bp, 8 predicted proteins | sample LL1503_MetaG_FD_177994 | JGI IMG/M metagenome (GOLD analysis project Ga0214919, IMG submission 177994) | Freshwater microbial communities from Lake Lanier, Atlanta, Georgia, United States - LL-1503 | ecosystem: Environmental > Aquatic > Freshwater > Lake | place: USA: Georgia | collected 2015-03-15
TCTTTCCTCAAGAGATGTCATATCTTGTCTAAACTATTTCACCTAAGGTATCCTAAGGGTAGCTTCTTGTTCCCTTAACCACTCTTCTGATTGGTACCATAGAGGCAAAGTATTGGTATTGATATATCCATCTGGGAACCTGGTCCCCCAGCGTTCTTTTCCTTTTTGCTTAATATAAAGGGTTTCATACATCAAAGTTGCATGAAGATAATGCAAAAATCCTTCTTCTTCCATCCCAGAATCAGACTGAATTCTTCCAAAAACTGAGGGATAAAGCCCTTCGGTAACTTCTTGCTCTGTCAGCCTGAGCTCTACTCTTTTTCTCCTAAATTCATTTGGCGCAAAGATCCAATGTGCTTTTTGATCTGAGATCCCAAGCAAACAAGGCCTTTTATTTTCTAATTCAGTCAGATTTTTAAACATATAAATAACTTTTGAGCCATACTCACTATAACCGGTAGGTTTCTCATCTGTTGCACTTAATGCCCCTTCATCAAATTTCCGGGATCCCTTTGAAAAATCCAAAACAAAATTAACGACCTCTTTAAACGATCTTCGCTTTGTTTCTGAGGACTCTTCCGCCCCTTTAAGGGGGGATATTAAAACTGAATACAATAGAAACAATGATAGAACTTTATTTATAATCATAAAATAAACTTCACTAAGTTATTTTATTTAAATATATTATATTATGATTAATAATTTGTTAATTTTGCAGATATGCTATCTGTTCCTTAAAAACCAAAATAGCTTGAAATTTGCAAATCTATCAGGAACAATAGTTAAGAAAGTTATCAATCTAAGGGGTACTTATGCGTTCGTTGTTTCTGTTTTTATGCATTTTTGTTCAGAGTATTTCTTTTATTTTTGCTTCAGACGATCTAACTCTGGAATTTGAAAATAAAGGATCCTGGGTTTCAAGTGCAGGGGCGACATATGACATCCTGCCTATCAGCTTAGTAAGTAAAAAAACAACATCCAGATCCCTTTTTTGCCAAATTAGATATCATGACTCTAGAAAAATTAATCTACATTCTTTTGGCTTATTTACTGAACTCACTTCCCAAAAAACGGGAAGGAATTTTTATTTTACTGCAGCTTTGGTGGATATCTATGATGAGGGTGATAATATAAAAATTTGCATCCAATCTCTTGGAAAAGAAGCAAAAATTGAGGAGTTGAAAAATCATCTAAAAAAGTTATTTTTGAAATCTATTATCTTTTCCGCATCAAGAAGCGTAACAGGAAATGAAATTCAGCACATAGAAGGTTTAATTCGGCCTACAAGAAAACAACCTAAACCATCAATCTTAAGTTTTTTAGGCTTTTAACAAAGCTCAACAGACTTTTATTTCTTTAACCCCAAGACATCTTCCATGTTATAAAGGCCATTAGATTTGTCACATAGCCAATGCGCTGCCGTCACTGCTCCCTTTGCATAAAGGGACCTTGAAATTCCCTTATGGGTGATTTCTATGGATTCATCCTCGCCGATAAAGCTTACAGTATGATCACCAACAACGCTGCCGCCTCTGCGGACTGAAAAACCAATTTGCCCCACGGGCCTTGGCCCTGTATGACCATGACGTTCGAAACAGGCAACATCTCTTAAGGAAACAGCTCTCCCCTTTGCTGCCGCTTCACCCAAACTAAGGCTTGTACCCGAAGGAGCATCAACCTTATGGCGGTGATGAATTTCATCAATTTCTATATCAAACTCAGGCCCCAAAACTTTTGCAATTTGCGTTGTTATCACCTTCATCAAGGTCACACCCATACTGGTATTAGATGCATATAAAATAGGGATTTGCTTTGAAGCCTCTAGTAACATTTCCTTATGTTCTGCAGCTAAACCTGTTGTCCCAATAATAAACTTGGTTTTGTGCTGCACAGCAAGTCTTAAATGTTCTTCTAAAAGATCTGGTTTTGTAAAATCAATTACCACTTGACCCTTTGTGAAAAGCTCTTCTGGATTAGGATGAAGGAACACATGATCAGCCACCATAGTGCCCAACAGTGGATTATTTGCTGAGGTTGTCGCAGCCGCCAAAATAAAAAGATCATCTTTTTTAATTTGCTCAATAATCAGCTGCCCCATCCGGCCTGTAGCCCCTGCGACCCCAACTTTTACCTTCATTCTTCTAATCCTAATTCTTTTGATTTGACCTTTAAACCAACCATTCTGCGGATTTTGCTTAATCGTTCAGACGTATTTCTTATTTTATTCAAGTCATGAGGTTTTTCAGATTGCCTACCATACCTCCATACAGTTGCAGGCGGAAAATTCATAAAAACATGCCCTAGACGTTTTTTTGCAAGACCCAATTTCTTTGAAGATAAGGGAGAAATAGGACCATAGGTAAATTGAAGAATGCTTCCTGATTCAGACAAAACCTGAAAACACGAAGAAATAATTTGTTCTTGATCTTCACTTGACAAGTTAACCATCGGAATGCCGGAAATAATAGTTCCTATTTTACCAACCCATCCATCAGGTAACAAAGTATGAAGCTGGTTCGCATTTCCTTCAACAACGTTGATATGAGGAAAGTTCTTCCTTAAAAAACTACACATAATGGGATCAATTTCCAAAACCACTAAATTTTCAGGTTTTATACCTGCCTTTAACAGACCTTGGGTAAATCGACCCGTCCCTGCCCCAATTTCCACAACCAAATGGTTTTCTGTTGTCGGGACATGACCGCAAATAAAATCTGCGAGCATCTGGGAACTTGGAACAAGAGCCCCTAATGATTTAGGATTGCGAATTAATTGCTTTAAAAATAAAAGACTTTCATCTCGTTTTCGAATATGGTGAAAAGTCATAAACTTAAGCCCTCTTCTTCATTTAAGAAGGCCATCCGGGTTGATATTTCCACACAAAACCGGGTGGAAAATTAAGCCATAACTTCCCTAGACACTCTTGTTTTAAATCCTTCTTAAAGGCTAAAGGAGACTTAGGATTATAGGTTACGTGCAAAATAGAACCAGTTGGCTTTAAAACATCAAAAGAGCTTTTAACAATTTGCTCTCTAACAATGGTGGGAAGATACATAAAAGGGATAGCCGAAACAACAGTTGAAACCTTACCTTTAAAGGATTCCGGGATTATTTCTGGCAGCTTTGTCGCATCCCCTTCAATAATGTGTGGCATTGAATTTTTGCATTCCGGTGCATCTTTTAATGTCTCCTTTAAGAAAACACAAAATTCAGGATCTAACTCTACTAAAGCCAAATTTTTAGGCTTAACGCCCTCTGCCAATAGAGCACGCGTCAGACGACCAGTTCCAGCTCCAATCTCAACAATTAAATCGGAAGGATTTGAGACTAAGCTTGCCACTAATTTAGCCAAACGAGGCGTAATAGGCGCCAACGTTCCCATTTGAAAGGGATGTTTTATCCATCTTTTAAAGAACAACGTATTTTCTCGCCGACGCAATATAATCTCATAATTCGGCGAACAGGCTGCTTGCATATAATGAAAAAGCTTCAAGGTTTTCTTGTACTATATACCATAACCAACCAGACCGCAATAAAGCGAAGAGAATGTGTAAAAATCTAATATGTAACTCAAAAAAATAAAAAGTTAAGAAAAATTGCATCTAAACAAGAAAATTTCAATACTATTTGAAATATCAGACACTATTAGGTATTATTACAAAGGTAAGCTTTCTTAAAAAGGGCTTATTATCTGGAAATTCATATCCACCAAAAAAACAGCCTAATAACGGAGCTTAGTTTTGCTGAAACAATGTTTATTAATAATTTATATAATCATTTCTTTTATATCATCTATTATGGCTTATAACGAAGAAGAGTTAAGAAGAAGTACGAATCATATAACAGCTTGGTTAGCTGAAAAAGGAGGTGATTTTAATAGCACCTCTGCTAGAACGTATTTAAATTTTGTTGATGAAAATGATTTAAATGTTAATATACCGTCGGTTGAATCAATTAGAAACCACTTTTATAGCAGTTTTTTCAAGCGGACATTGCAAGAAAGAACCTCTTGGGATAAGTTGGATCCTTTTTTCGACATTATGGAAAATCTAGAAAGAGAAGCCACAGACGATATCCTTAATCTTAAAGCCTGCCGACTACTAACAACAGCTGTGACAAAATCATTGATATCTTTGTGCATCAGAAACTCGCCAAGTGAAATACATCCCGCCCTTAAACAAGCTAAATCTGCATGGATACATTTTATTGGTCCCCCCTTAAGAAGACATTTATCTTCTCTTTAGGTTGACAAAAAAAGGAGAGAAAATATTTTTTCTCTCCCTTCACCACTTTTAAGAACAACCGCTGGTAGCGCCGCAAGTATTGCACTTTAGACAGGTGCCATTACGAACCATGGTAAAGTTTCCACATTCACCGCACGCATCACCCTGGTATCCTTGCAATTTCGCCTGCAAAGCTTTTTCAGCGTAAACATCCGTCCGTTTTTTAGCTTTGGCACTGACCACAGAATAACTTACAACGTTGCCATAGGTTCCTGTAGCGGCCCCTTTTTCATCATGATGAGCCCCACCCAAAGAACTTTGGATATCGTTTTTATCATGTGAATGACCATCGCCTTGACGCGCTATTACAGTTTCGGCTGTATTCTCTTCCATCAATACAGGATAATCAGAGGACTCTCCAATGGTATCAGGCGTTAATTCCTTTGGTTGAACGTGTGCTAGATCATGTCTTCCAAGATATGTGATAGCCAATTCTCTAAAGATGTAATCAAGAATCGAGGTTGCCATTTTAACGGTATCGTTCCCCTCAACCATACCAGAGGGTTCAAAACGGGTAAATGTAAAGGCTTCGACGAATTCTTCTAATGGTACGCCATATTGAAGGCCAATAGAAATCGCCATCGCAAAATTATGCATCAACGATCTAAATGACGCCCCTTCTTTGTGCATATCAATAAAGATTTCACCCAAAGCCTTATTGTCGTATTCACCGGTTCTAAGATAAATCTTGTGTCCACCCACAACCGCTTTTTGTGTATATCCACCGCGGCGATTCGGAAGCTTAAGGCGCTGAGATTGATGAGTCACGGCTTTTTCCACTATCTTTTCAATAATATGCTCTGCAGCGGCTTGTGCTTTAGCTGTTGACGGTAAGCTTGTTAATTCTTCCACCACATCATCATCAAAAGCAATCGCGCTGAGTGGCTGAGAAAGCTTAGACCCATCTCTATAAAGTGCATTCGCTTTTAGACCCAAACGCCAAGACAATAGATAAGCCTCTTCGCAATCACTGACTGTTGCATTATTAGGCATGTTCACTGTCTTTGAAATAGCGCCTGAAATAAATGGCTGGACCGCTGCCATCATATGAATATGGCTGTTAATGGATAAAAAGCGTTTTCCAATGCGTCCACAAGGATTTGCGCAATCAAAAACAGGAAGATGTTCATCTTTCATGTGCGGCGCTCCTTCAAGCGTCATTGTTCCGCAGCAATAGTTATTTGCTGCTTCAATTTCTGCTTTTGTAAAACCCATAGCTATTAACATATCAAAGCTTGGATTATTCATATCTGCATCAGAAAATTTCAAAACATCTTTGCAGAATTCTTCGCCAAGTGTCCATTTATTAAAAGCAAATTTAATATCAAAAGCCGTTCCTAGCGCCGCTTGAATTTTGCTGATAGCCTGATCATTAAAGCCTTTAGCCCTTAACATTTCAAAATTCACCCCAGGCGCATTTTCAAGTGTTCCATGCCCAACAGCATATAGCGCAATATCATTCATCTGCTCTTCGCTATAGCCCAAAGCTTTCAGAGCTTTTGGTGCCATTTGATTGATAATTTTAAAGTACCCACCGCCTGCAAGCTTTTTAAACTTTACCAATGCAAAGTCAGGCTCAACACCTGTTGTATCGCAATCCATCACAAGGCCAATGGTTCCCGTTGGTGCAATCACTGTTGTTTGAGCGTTACGATATCCATATTTTTCTCCAAGGCGCAAAGCCTCATCCCAAACGCGCTTAGCGCTTTGGGCAACATCCTTTAATGGACAATCTTCTCCCTTTAAAGGAACAGGGTGAATAGAAAGTTTTTCATAACCACTTTTTTCACCAAAAGCAGCCCTTCTATGATTTCTGATCACTCTTAGCATATGCTCTTTATTTTTTGCATACCCTAGAAACGCACCCAGTTCCTTTGCCATTTTGGCCGAGGTTGCATAAGAGGTTCCTGTTAGAATGGCAGCCATTGCACCCGCAACACTGCGACCTTGATCGCTGTCGTAAGGAATTCCCATTGCCATTAATAAACCACCCAAGTTGGCATACCCAAGACCTAACGTGCGGAATTCATAGGATAACTGAGCGATTTCTTTAGAGGGGAACTGCGCCATCATAACGGAAATTTCAAGAACCATTGTCCATAAAGAAATCGCATGTTCATACAAGGCTACATCAAATTTTTGGTCTTTGTAAAAAGTAACAAGATTTAAAGACGCTAAGTTACAAGCAGTATCATCTAAAAACATGTATTCTGAGCATGGATTTGACCCTTTTATGGAACCGCTTGCAGGGCAAGTATGCCAATCATTAATCGTTGTATTGAATTGAACACCGGGATCGGCGCACGCCCACGCAGCATAACCGATCTTTTCCCATAATTCTCGTGCTTTGACTGTTTTAATGACCTTGCCGTTTATGCGGCCAACCAAATTCCAGTCTTTATCTTTCATAACAGCTTCAAGAAATTCGTTACTAAGACGAACTGAGTTATTTGAATTTTGCCCAGACACAGTTGAATAAGCTTCAGAATCCCAGTCTGTGTCATAGCTTTTCATGTCAACATGCGTATACCCAAGCTGGGCTAGCTGAATTGTTCTTCGGATATAATTTTCAGGCACCAAAACGGCTCTCGCTGCCTTCATAGCCGTTCTTAAAGCCAGATTTTCCCTTGGATCAAATTTTTTGTCTTCTGGTAAATCATGATTCAGGCAAGCCTCCATGACGGCTTCAAGATGCATTTTGTTGATTTTAGACCCTGTAACCAATGCTGCAACTTTTTGCTCTTCGATCACTTTCCATGTAATAAACTCTTCGATGTCAGGGTGATCAACATCCAAAATTACCATCTTAGCGGCTCTTCGAGTGGTTCCGCCTGATTTAATTGCGCCTGCCGACCGATCGCCAATGCGAAGGAAGCTCATTAACCCAGAGGATTTACCGCCCCCCGACAAGGATTCACCTGAACCCCGCACATTGGAAAAGTTTGTACCGGTTCCAGAACCATATTTAAACAACCGTGCTTCGCGAACCCAAAGATCCATGATACCGCCTTCATTAACCAAGTCATCATTGATGCTTTGAATAAAACAAGCGTGCGGCTGCGGTCTTTCATAAGCAGACTTGGACGCTGTTAGCTCACCCGTTTTGTCATCCACATAAAAATGCCCTTGTGCAGGACCATCAATGCCATAAGCCCAATGCAGACCCGTATTAAACCATTGCGGTGAATTCGGCGCACACATCTGAAGACATAGCATATAACGAAGCTCGTCATAAAAAGCCAAAGCATCTTCTTCTGCGTCAAAATACTTACCCTTCCAACCCCAATAGGTCCATGCACCTGCCAAACGGTCAAAAACCTGCTGAGAAGTCTTTTCACTGCCAAAGGCTGTTCCTTCTTTTGCCGTACGACGCGCTAGCCATTCAGGCACACCAGGTTCTGAAACAGGAATCGTTTCTTCTGGAATTCCGGCTTTTCGGAAATATTTTTGAGCCAAAACATCACTTGCCACCTGGGACCAACTTACTGGGATTTCAATATTATCCTGCTTAAAGACCACAGATCCGTCCGGATTTCTAATTTCGCTACTAATTTTACGAAACTCTATCCCTGCATATGGAGATTGACCAGCAACTGTAAAGTGGCGACGAACTTTCATGCAAATGACCCTTTCTTAGATCAAACTTTCAAAAATATTTTGCTAAAATTAACTATATATAGTGATGATTTAATTAATTAACACCGATATGTTGATTTAATTGAACACGAACTTACAAAAAAAGCAAGTCTTCTTATTTAAAAAAATGGTGGTAATTGAAGAATATTTCAACCATAAAAAATCAAAAAAGGCTTTCCTAGTGATAGAAAGCCTTTATTTAAAAAGAACTACGCAGTGTGCAAGTTATTTAAAGACTACTCAGCACCAATTTCTCTATGGCCTCGACTGACAGGGTCCATTCTTTGATTCAAATGGACCCTAGGATCAAATCGCAAGAAAACTAAGGAAACAAGTAAAAACTTGCGTAAGAACTATGAACCCGAAAAAGCATCAGGATAAAGGCCCTGCAACCTTTCAAAACGCGCTTTGGAATTCACTTTCATGCCTCTTGGGGCATAAGTCTGCAATTGCTCATCAATGAAATCAAATTTATCGACTCTTGATCCGATGTTAAAATTCCAAGGAAGATTATAGTCCATCCATAAAGACTCAAGAACAATAACAGCGCAGTTCATTCGATGCGCGAAAAGCCTGTCCCTATTTCCTGCATCAATCTCAAAAGGATAATCTTGGAAAAATGTGTTTCTCATCTGAACTCTGAGAGAATCGGTCAAAGCACTTTTTAGATCGACACCAGGGCGATAGCGATTTTCGTCAAGCCATTGCTCAAGGTGTCTATTTACCGCACCAGCAATGTGCCTGATACGATCGACAACGATCTTTGCTTCTGGAACGGTCACTTTTCTTGAAAAGTTAATTCCAAAGGTGCTATTTCCAGTTAAAACCTTAATAGCCGAATCATCAATAACCGGAGAAGGCTCTGAGAAATCAAAAGGACGCATAGCTGCTAGAAAACGAGCAGCCAAAGGTAATTTCCTTTGTTCTTTGATAAACGATAGCCGCTTATCAAAACCTTCAATCTCTTCTGTTAAAATAGGATCAAAACGCGCATCCAGTCTTAAATCTTCAATATAGGAACGTTCTGGCGCAAGTTCCTCATCAACCAAATCATCATAGGTTTTCAATAAACTTCTCCACAAAGCATTCGCTTCCCTCTTTTGACCTTTTACATCTTTTTGCAAGAATGCACGATGCAAAGGTGTTTCCGGTTGGGCTGAAACCACGCCTAAAGCCTCATAGATGAACTCACGGCTACCTATATGACGTTCTCGATACGGAAAGTTAACTATGTCGTTCCAAATAGACTCTTTAAAGGGGAGGTTTTTAAAACTTATATTTAGTAAAGGTAAAAAATAATCATAGTCAAACTCTTGCTTCAACTCTTGCAGCGACCGAACAGTATTTCCAAATGAATCTCTTTGATTCATATCTACCGAAACTCCGTTCCCTCTTAAATCTTCAAGAAGCCTCTGAAATTCTTGAGTAGACAGCTCCAAAGCATCTCTCATCAAGGGGGTAATCCCTTTAGAATCGGCCTTAACAGAATACTGTGGGTCACCACCTATTAAAAATTGGCGCCCTTCTTTCGTTCTCAACAACAGTACATCTGCGGATTCTGTTCCAGGTTGGGTCAAGGCTAACAACTCTTTAAATTCTTGATCATCATCGATCATTTGTCTCATTTGGATTACACACGACAAATCACCTTTCTCGGCGCACATTTGCGCAAGATTCTCCCCCTTTTTATTCCGGTAGTTAAGAAGGAACTGTTTAGCGTTCTCTGGCCCGAATGTCTCCAGAATCAAATCTAGTAAGAAAGGGGCAAATTCAGTTATGTCCCAATCCCGATTTGTGATTGAGGCTCCATCTAAAATATAGGCTCTAAGAATAGTTTGAATACCTGGTTTAACATCCCAAAGATCCCTCTCCCGATTTAAAAACATCTCGGCGCAATACTGAAGCAGACTTTTTCCTTCACCAGTACGATACCCTCTTAAAATAGCTCTATCCTCAGGGGTTTGGTTAAACACCTCAAAGAAGTCTGGGAAATTTTCTAATTTTTGCCCTTCAAAAACAGATGGGCAAAGCTCAATAATCCCTCCAAGAGCTTCCCTTTTACCCCTCAAATCTCTTGATTTATCAGAAAACCAGTTTTCTATTTCTTTAGGGAAATTCAGTATTAAAGAATCGATCTCTTTAATTAAATCACTTACCTGACGCTTCAAAGGGGCAAGCTCATGCGCCTTAACATACGCAGAAACCCCTCTAGAAAGCTCCTCATCGTCATGTACATCTCTTCTTAAGCGAACTAACACTTGAAATTTATCATTTGCGGATAAGGTTGATAATGGCAGTTGACCGTTTTGATTCTTAGTCTCTAATACCCCAACTCCCTCGATAGAAAGCAGATATCCCAAAATGTCACTACGCCCATCACTGATAATTTTATGCGCTAAAGTATTACCAATACCGTCATTACTCCTCAACGCAACAAGCTTTCCTTTTAATTCTTCATATATTGGCGGCGTCCCCATATCATCTATTGGCGGCGGCGTCCCCATACGATCCATTAACCCTTCTATCATGTCATCATCTAACTCTATATCACCACCAGCCCACCACATGTCATTATCATCTAATCTCGAGATGCTTATAAGTTTGTCAGGAAAATCATTGTCCGTGCCATTAAGGTAATCTTGAGCACTTTTCACAATTTCGCCAGCTGTGGGGGCAGGCGCAGAAGCATAGGCACTACCCGCCCCTGTCGTGACGCTCAAAACAATAACAACCAGCCATAAAAGGGCTGGTTTGCATAAGGAAAAAGAGTTCTTGTTGATCATTGACTCTCTCGCGATGTTGACTTGTTGCTTAGATCTTGACACTTACATATTTAAGAAATAGTTAAATTCATTTTTGAATGTAATCATCACAACCAGAATTTTCAACCCTTTACTCAACGCCCAATAATTCAACCTCAAAATGAAGGGTCGCATTGGCAGGAATAACGTTTCCAACAGCACGTGCCCCGTAACCAAGGTTCGCAGGAATCACCAAATTACGCTTGCCACCGATTTTCATTGTTGAAAGCCCCTCATCCCAGCCTTTAATCACTTGTCCAACACCCAAAGTAAATTTAAAGGGCTGGCCGCGATCACGGGAACTGTCAAACTTTCGACCATCCGG
>Ga0214919_10011492_pt1 | contig 11044 bp, 15 predicted proteins | sample LL1503_MetaG_FD_177994 | JGI IMG/M metagenome (GOLD analysis project Ga0214919, IMG submission 177994) | Freshwater microbial communities from Lake Lanier, Atlanta, Georgia, United States - LL-1503 | ecosystem: Environmental > Aquatic > Freshwater > Lake | place: USA: Georgia | collected...
ACCAGCACCAGCACCAGCACCCTACACAGGACAGGGTGGAACCCGTAGACAACCCACTACTTCAAACAAAACTAGACGGTGTAAACATTGCAATTGTGAATTAAATTAAATGTACCAGTGACATGATACCAAAAATAAATAAAAATAATTTAGTTTCCCGGTCTACATAGACAGGATTTTTCGTATAAGGATGAAATAGGTAAATCATTAAGATGGTTAATAAAATCATAAAGAGTTTATCTATTAAGGCAAATTTCTTTTCATGTTCAGGAGATGGATTCCGTCTTTTTTGAAGAAAGTAGTAAAGTACAAGCAACTTTACTACAAATAGAACGTACAAGTACCAATGCATAAAATATACGATTAAAATATGTTGCAATTCGTTGGAATAAAACCATGTAGTATTAATCAACCAAATCCACTTAAAAAGCCACCACTTAGAATAGTGACAGCCACAAAAGGATGTGGCTGTGGGAAGTAAATCCAAACAAATGTCTATGTGGCCTAATGGATAAGGCGTGCGACTTCTAATCGCAAGATTGCGGGTTCGAGTCCCGTCATAGATTTTCTGTAATAGAATAGTCATGAACACTATCTTTGTGTATCCATTTGTAGTATTGTTCACCAAAAAACCAAACATATCCCAACTGCGGAAGTCAAAGGTGTTAATTCAATAAAATGAAACCCTTTTTTCAAGGTATTGCATCATATGTGTTCCAATACCTTTGTATTTTCGTTTTGCAGTAGCAAAATTAAGAATGTATGCCATGTTTAACGTTTTTAATGGTACTTGAATATGTCCAGGCGGTCCTCTGTGGTTTATACACATTTTGTTTTATTTTCATCCATCCTACGATAGCCTTGCCACTTTTTGCAATGTAAAGTATATCTCCTTCTTGACACGTTGTTCATACTCTTCTTCCACTACTTCACGTTTATATTGTTCTATCAACGCAGCATCCTTTATACAATCTAATACTTCTATATCCATAAAATTGATATCCTTTTTTATTTTATTAAATAAAATGATTTCGTTAAACCATGACACGCATACGTACACCGTCGACGGCCAACCCTACATTTCTGTAACGACACTACTCGGTACATGGTTTCCAAAATTTGATGCAGATAAAACGATTGCAAGAATGAATACGGGTCGTCCCGCAGATGAAATCAAAGCAGAATGGGAACAAAAAGGAAAAGAAGCAGCTGAATTAGGCACACAGCTACATCAATCCATCGAGTCCTACTTTAAGGGAACACCTAACCCGCTTGATACCGTAGAGTACGGCTATTTTCAAGAGTTTGTTTCAAAAACGCAACTCACTACGTTTCAAGTCGAATGGTGCTTGTACCATGAACCAACTACCCTCATTGGTACGATTGATTATGTATCCCAGCGTGAAGATGGGTCACTTGATTTATATGATTGGAAACGTAGTAGTGAATTGACCAAAGGGTTTGGACGGTGTTTGCTGCCAGAGTTGTCACACATACCGGATTCCAAGTATTGGAAGTATACGCTACAGTTGAATTTGTACCGATTTTTAGCAGAAGAGAATGGATACACGGTGAATAAGATGTACATTGTATGTTTTCATCCGGTAAATTCAGGATTTCAAAAATTGGAAGTACAAGAGATTGACGTGAAAACCATATTAAACAAATACAGAAATACTACTACATGTGGTTAATGCAATGGATTCTATCTTGGTGGAGATGGTTCTTTCCACTCAAAATAACGTATCCTTATGAATTTAAGTATCCGTTGACGGATAAAGTGGACGAAACGGAACTCAATAAGCTTTACAAAAGAGTAGAAGAGGTAACCCCGGAAGGACACCTCTACATGACGTATGATGAACCAAGCAATACTTTTTTTTATTGGGCAGAAAAGTCGATTGCTTACAAGTATTTAGATGTAGCAGCACGTAAATATGTGATTGTGTATGATTGTAAAGACGTGTATGTGAATTTATTTAAAGAAATTATTAAAGTGGCATTGAAAGAGAAGGAAGAGAAAGAAGAGAAAGAAGAAAAAGAAGGACCGTATGCAAAGTTTAAAACGTATACACCCAAAAAGAAGTATCGACCGATAAAAGAGAGAGTCAATCAATATAAACATGTAGGAAGGTGGAAAGAACCGGAACCGGTAAAAGAATATAAATCCAGTAGTTATTTAGATTATAAAAAACAAATGTATGTGGAGAAAGACGAGAAAAAACAAAACAGCGCCTGAACCCACTCAGCAAGAACCAAGTATAACAAATATGGCCTCTAAAGCATTCAATAAAGCGGTATCTGCTGCACCGGGAATTATGAAAATGGGTGCAAAGTTAGGCGATACTGTAATAGAACAGGTTACTTCGAAAAATTACAAAGCCTTCAAAGAGAGCAAAGGCAAAGAAGGCAAAGGCGAAGGACAAGAGGAGAGCAAAAGCGAAGGCCAAGAGGAGAGCAAAGGCCAAGAAAAGGATGAAGGTCAAGAGGAGAGCAAAGGCGAAGGCGAAGAGGTCAAAACATGCAAAGAAAACACCGATTGTAAAGACGGCAAAGAATGTAAAGAGGGTGAGTGCATAGAGTTATCTTTTTGGTCCCAAATAAAAAAAGATGCAAAAAGTGGTAATTTTGAAAATTTAGCGAAATCCTTACCTTCTTTACCTCCTTTCCCTGCAGCAGAAGTAATGAAAATTTTAACTTCTTTAAATGAACTGTATCAACAAAATTTTCCAAAAATTGGACAATTTGCAACCATTTACATTGATAATGAAGTTACGAAAAAAAAGAATGAATTAGAATTAAATCAAGCTTTAGCAGAACAAACCAAAAAAACAGATTTAGATAAACATATGGATATTTATATTCAACATGTATTGAAATAATTTACTTTTTTACATATCCAATACTAAGAGATAAATCAAAAGAAGAGCCCAACATACGTTTGGCAATTTCCATCGCAACCCTCTCTTTCTCCGTTAAGCTAGCAAGATAGGATTCCATCGTACTAATCTACTAGAAAATAATAATCAATTTTTATATGTTAAGTTATGGTTCTTATGGTTGTGTTTATCATCCTGGAACAGATTGTAATGGAACGACCAGTAAAAAACACGTTTCTAAAATTGTAAATACACAATATTCTGCACGCGAAATTAAAATCGCAGAAAAAATAAAACAAATTCCTCATTATAAAAAATATTTTGTTCCCATAGAAACATCCTGTCCCATTCAATCCACCAAAGTAAAAAAGTGCAGAGCACTTACCTATGAAACCACCTTTACTTTATTAACCATGCCCTACTTGAAATCCATCCATGTTCCATTTGATGAAACCATTTACAATGCACTTACGTATGCCATAGAGCTTCTCATTGAACACAACATAGTTCATTTTGATATCAAAGAAGATAACATTTTATGTACCCCCACACCCTACTTGATTGATTTTGGCATATCCTTAGACATGTCAAACGTAGATTTATCTTCTTATTTTTTTATCTATGACCCACAACAGTATACATGGCCCATTGATGTACATTTATTATGTTATATGATAGACCATGCATGGACACCATCTACGTTAAAAAAAGTATGTCAAGAAGTATGTAGGCATAGTCCTGTTTTACCAAAAGAATATGCATCACAATGTATCGAGCATTATGCTTATGTTTGGAAATTGCCGCGTAAAGAAACAATTGCCAAATTAATCGAAGGATGGAAAACATGGGATATGTATGCACTTACCATACTTTTAATGAAACCACATGCAAATTTACATTATGATGCATCGAAACGTTTATCGCCGGCTGCGTCTCGTCTTGCGACGGTTGCGTCTTGACCGTCCACCGACACGGGTAGCCGAGCTGGCTAACGAAGAGCGGCTCTCCATTCCAGTGATACCACCACCCCGTAAAGATTGAAGCATCGACTGTAAAGACTTTGCAGTGGAAGGGGCAACAGGCTCACCTCCCTGGCGCTGGTCAGGAGGGCCTCCACCCTGGCGCCGCACAGGGGCAACAGGGGGCTCACCTCCCTGGCGCTGCACAGGGGGCTCACCTCCATTGTACGACTGTCTTGCCTGCTGCAATAACTGTCTGTAGCTAGTTAAATGGCGATTCTGCCGGCGAAAATTGCGAACGTGGTTGATCCAAGCATTGGACATATTATACCATTATAAAAAAAATTGATTTCTTTCCAGAAAAAAGAAAACAAAATGCCTAAACGTTCTCAAAATTACTTTCGTCCTCCAGAAGAAGATGGTGAAATCGTGGCTATCCTAGATAAGAATATGGGTCATGGTATCCTACAAGTCAAAACACCAACGGGCGACATTCTCTTATGCCACGTACGTAAAAAGTTTGGTGGAAAAGAACGCGCTGCTCTTAAACTGGGTGCATGGCTTCTCGTAGGTCTACGTGAATTTGAAACCACAAAAAAACATTGTGATTTATTAGAAATTTATAGTGACGGAGAAGTACAGCGGCTTCTTACCATGGATGGACCATGGCGCGTCTTTGAACAAAAAGAAGATATTGATTTTATAGAAAAAGTAGAGACGGATGCTACGGAAGTAGTCCTAGATACAGAAATTAACATTGACGACATTTAAGGTAAACTTGCACGATTGGGATACTTCATGGGGTCATCCAATAAATTGCATTGCGACGATTGAATCTCATAATACCGTTTATAATCCATATCCAATATCGTTTTCGTATAAGGTTTACACTGTACTTTACCACCATTCAATCCTTGTACATACACTTCCTTTTTTAAAGGACAGGCCAATACGTCACGTCCAAGTTGTTCAATGTAACTTACTTTTTCTACGCGAAATACGTGTGAAGGTGCGCCGTGTAAGATTCCCATATATTTCGTTTCAATCAATCCCTTTTGATTCATGGTAGACCGTTTCACTAGAGTTTGCGGTGTTCCTAAAGAAGAACGGCGAATGTGAAGAGGATACGAATCGCCGCATGTACGCGCACGCCATCCAGATACACGACACCTACTTCCCGTACCGTGACCCATGGGCGCAGGACCGCGAAAGGGGGTGCGCGTGACACTTCTTCCCAAATTTTCACCCAAGGAAGGTTGACGTAAAGGACCATTCAAAGAAAAACCATGTTTGGAGTGAGGTTTTCCATACATGGTAAGTGATTTTGCTTTCAATGTAGCAAGTGACATACTAAACATGGTTAAAATTAATTGTCAAAAGATGCATTTTTAATGGCAAATAAATGTGGTATAAATGAATCATTTTCTCTTACTGCTTCCTCAAATAAATTACGCTCATCTTTGATTTGTCTTATATCATGTACACGATTATATTCGACCCATTCTGCATCACTCGTATGGATGGTTCGACAAAACATTCTTACCGATGTATCCATCACCGCATTTTGTTCAATGGAAGATAAATATAAATAAGGTGTAATGATACCACCATCTGGAAATACGCAATTACGATTTGCTCTTGCTAACAATTGTAACATTTTAGATATGTTGTAAGGGAATGAATAAATATGCATAAAATTCGTACGTTTCAACGTAATACCTTCTGCTACTGCATTACCAATAATTAAAATTCTTAAATTTTTAATGTCTGGATTATTGTAAGCACGAATCAATAGTTGTTTATCTTCTGCTAATCCTTCATTTTCTGCAAACTCAAACATGGTATCTGCATCCTCTTTATCTATTTGTTCACCTGTTAAAAATGCAAATCGTGGTGTTTCATCACCAAGACCGACTACATTTTTAATTTCACTGAATCCTAATTCATCTAACATACGACTAATCATTACGTTTGAAATACGCGAATTGGAATAAATGACGTGACGGTCATTTATATTGGATTGAATCCTTTGACGTAACGCGGATAATTTTGCATTGATATCATAATTTGGTTTACCTGCACCTCCAATCCGTTTCCTTTTCTTTGTCTTGCCACCCTTTGATAAGTTATGTTTAACACTTTTCATAAAAGCAGCCCTAGCTACTGCGGCAGCTTTAGTGTGCGTTACTTCCAATAAATCTTTTTGAAAATCACGTGCATACTCTATTAAAAATTCTCTTTGTGTTACGGGTCGGTCCGTAAAAAATCCCTTTTCAACCATCGCACGAGGTACATTTTTCGGTCTACTCTGTAAGGGTGTATTCAATGGAAATGTATAATCAAAAAAACGTTTTTTAAGGTAAGACGTTACGGATACACTCGTTTTATGTACAGATTCAATAAATTCTAAATATTTCAGCCATCCAAGTTGCTCAGGTCCCATTCTACATTCCACAATATTTGCACATACTTTACCATTGTTATCATATACATATTTATGCCCAACTAATTCATGAATGGTTGGCATCATACTGTCTACATTTCCAAAATAGGAAATATAAGGTTGACACAATTCTATAAAATGAGCATGATTTTTAAGTGGTAATTGTTGTATCTCAGTAAGTTGGGCCTTTCGCTCCGCATTATCTAAGGTATACAGGTATTCTGGAACAGGTAAGGCCGTACCAAAATTATAATTAAATACATATTTGTTGTAACACATTAATCTTGGATTTCCAGATAACATGTTGACGACCAATGCAATTTCAGCGGGATGTTTTACAATGGGTGTACCACTTAATAAAAGAAGACGACCACGGTTTGGATTTCTTTCATCTGTAGCACTACAAAATCCCTCATAAATGTGGTCTTGAGTAGTTTTAGCATACCCGCTTGAATAAAACCGGGCACAACAATCAAACTCTTCAAATACGTCTTGCGTGATAATGCTAGGTAATACACTTGCCGCAATTTTAGCTTTTAATTCTTTACCCACACCTGCAATGCTATTGAATTTTAATTTATCTAATGCAGAGGAAATGGTTAATTGGGATTCATCGATTACACCAAGTTTATTTGGAATGGCCTCGTTTATAAAATGTTGAAAATGTCCTTCTGGATTGGTTGGATTGTATAAATCACCATTGGAAGATATAAAGTAAAAGGTGAGCGTTTCTACCGTCATGGGTTCTTTTGCACCACCACGTTTACGTGTTTTTCCACCGGTATACGTATCCATTATTTTTATCAAGGATGCATAATCCCCTGCTGCTGCGATTTTATGAAGCACCTCTTGTTTTGGTGCTTTTCCTATACCCACATAATCTAATATTTTTGTTACGAGAGGAATGGTATCCTCTTCCAATAATTCAGGTTTAAATTGTAGAGCCTTTTGAATAAATGTATTGGCTACTTCAATGGCATTGGATGGATGTGTATAGGCTTGAAACTTACGTAACACTGCAGCATAGTCTCTCAATTCCTTCACATAGTTTTCAATCAATGCAGCTGGACAAAATACGTATACCGTACTATTGGTTTGAAGAGCAGTCATAATGGAAGTAATGGTTTTACCAGACCCTAACCCATGCCAGGCTAAGATAGAATCTGTATTGTATTGCTCCATGTATTTTCCCATCATCAATTGATGTGTTTGTAAAATAAAAGGAAAATATTTACTTGGACAGGATGGTACAGTTACGACTACATCATTCACGGTACGTACGTAATTGTATTTTTCTTTGGGCGGACAAGTTAATGGTCTACGGTCATGACAATCCATAGTATTATAAGCCCAAAAAAAATTGAAATGAAAATCTCTCTCTTCTTTAAAACCATGTCTCGCAAGTTTCGCACCGATTTTCGCAAAGAGTTCCCGCAGCTGTGCGCGGTTCCCGACGTAGAAGCACCGTTAAGCTTCGCACACATCAAGGATATTGTAGAACCCGTACCGGTAGAAGTCAAGACACTACCTTACGGATGGATTGACTTAAGTAAGCCGGATACATGGGTTACGTTCCTTCCCCAACCTACCTCGCATCAACGTATGTGTATGGCAATTGATAAAATGAGACGACGATGGATTGCGTACAACATTGCACACGGCATCGATGCACGTTACGACGAAGAGCTGGAGTATGAAGAAGAAAGTGATGTAGAAACGGATTCCATTTCAGCAGAAGACCCCGAATATGAAAGTGACTTTTAAAACATACACATCACCCAACACACCAACCACCAACCCTTTTTTTTAGTATTGATAGATACATTTGACCAATAAACTTACGCTCCAATCCATTCCATTTAATCCTAACAAATTTCCTTTGTCGTCATACAATGCAATGGATAAATTCGTAATGTTGACGGGTCCAAAATATTCTCTCATTTGTAACGAAAGCGGACCTCCGTTTTCCACGAATAATTTACCTGGAATTCCATCAATGGCTTCCGTTGTACCATCCACTTTGGTTTTTGCCCAATCCGTACGTTTCACTGAAATTCTTGCAAACGAATTACTGGAATCATACGGTAAAATTGCATTATGCGTAATGGATTGGTCTGATATCGCATTAATCGTATAAATTTGTTTACTCGTAAGATTACGATTCGTATTAATCGCTTGTACAGTGGTAGAAGACGTTCTGTACTGGGGTACATCTTGCGTAAAATACGTAGGCATGGATAACGGTGTATTCGGCGTATTGTTAATGGATACAATGCTTCGATTGATACGATTGGTTTTAAAATCGTCTAACGATAACAACACATATTTTGTACCACTTACATCCACTAAACTTTCAGCAATTGCAACACGTACAATCGAGGTTTTAGTTTCTTGCTCACAATTTACAATCGATTTACGATATCCTAACAACCATCCCAAATTTGCATTGAAACGATTGTTCGGTAAAATAGCATCGTCTACCCAAATCAATTGTACGCCATATAAGGCAACCAATGGTGTAAATTTAAGTGTTAGTTTACCCGTATTTGCATTGAATACGGCTGTTGCTGTTAATATTCCAGTTAACTCGGCATTGATTTTACTCAAGACTTCTGTATACAAACTTACCGTCGTATAATTCCCTTCGTCAATCGTAATGACGTGCTTGGTAGAACTATCATCCCTGTAAAGGACGAATATAATAAAGCTAACCGTTCCCTTTGCAGCGGTAAACGTATACCACGATTGCGGCACTTCTAAGGAATACAATGAAATCGACACTACATTTAACAAAGGCTCTGACAATTGAAAAATAAAATCGTCACTTGTATTTGTAGCAGAGCCAATACGATACGCCGAATCTACATTGATTAACCGTGTAACGGTTTGTTTTAAATCTGGATTAATCGTACCACGCTTTACATCCACTTGTACGGTTTGCGTGACTTCTTCCGTATCGGCTTCTTCCAATAATTTTGCTTCAATTTCTCTAAAAAAAGAAACGGATTTTTTACTTGGATATTCTGTTATTTTTTGTCGTATGGCTTCCATAATCGTATCCTTGGTAACCACGTCTAATCCAAGTAATTCAATCAACTCCTGTCTGGAATAATGATCCACATCTAAATCCATACTACATAGAAAGATTTACTGTTAAAATTGAAATTAAAAAACTATTGTTATTCTAAAATGGATTGCCAAGTCTGTACCGCTCCCTTTAACCAAAGCACTCGTGCGCAAGTACCTTGTTTTTCATGCGACATTAAATGTTGTAAAGAATGTATACGCACCTTTCTTCTCAAGACATGTAACGGGTTACCAAAATGCATGAGTTGCAGTGCACTGTATACAACCCATTTCATGGTAAGACATTTAAATCGTTCCTGGGTTCTCACTACGTATAAAGAGACCATGATGAATACCCTTACTAGTATTGAAATGAGTAAATTGCCAGATACCCAGCCCTACGTAGAAGCAGAACAAGAACGTCTACGTTTGATGAAAAAGAATCGTGAATATTCAAAAGAAATCGAAGAATTAAAACGTAAAATCACAAAATTATCCAATGCCATTCACGCCAATCAATACCGTATGCGGGGTGAAAACGTACCCGCTTGGCTCATGAATGAATATGTAGACGGTACAAGTGTGGTATCCCTGGATACACGTAAAAAATTCATCATGTCGTGTACCATGGATAATTGCCGTGGTTTCCTATCCACGCAGTATAAATGCGGTACGTGTCAAACCCAAATCTGTGCCGATTGTTTAATCAAAAAAGAAGACAACCATACGTGCGTAGAATCAGACAAGTTGACGGCAGAGATGATTAAAAAGGAAACGAAACCGTGCCCCAAGTGTGGTACGCGGATTTATAAAATTGATGGATGCGACCAAATGTACTGTACGTCACAGCAAAAGGGTGCCGTATGTGGCACGGCCTTTAGTTGGAAAACGGGTAAGATTGAAACGGGCCAAATTCATAATCCCCACTACTATGAAATGGCAAGAAACGGCATGAATTTACGAAACGTAGGAGATATACAATGTGGCGGTATTCCAGATATTGGACTCATTCTACGTATGCTTCGTATTCTTGACACGGATTTAAGTAGCCGAGTAGCAAGAATTCACCGACGCCTACTGGAACATATTCAATATACGGCAAACGATGCACGCCAACGTATTCAAATGCATGAACAAGAAACCCGTAGAGTGCGGATAACCTACATGTTGGGACATATCAATAAAGAAGAATTTTCCACGACGATTTATAAACAAGAACGAGACCACCAAAAAGCAGTAGACATTTATCACATTTTAGATTTAATTAGTATCAGTGGCATTGAAGCCTTTCATGCCATTGTACAAAATTTTCCACGCTTTACAGAACCAGAATGGCGCATGTATTTGGTAGACCATCCAGGATTTCCATCCATACAAGAACCATTGAAACAATTGCATGCCGTACGTGAATATTGCAATGAACAATTAAAACAAGTCAGTATCACGTACCACTGTACTGTCAATGAATACGATGATGTATTTACAGCACATTCGGCAAAGTACAATATGAATGGAGAAAAAAAGAAGTAAAGAATATGAGAACGAAACGAAACAGAAACAAAAATAAAAACACTAAAAAAGGTTCAGGAGTTGGTATTCATAAAGTGCATCATGATATGATGAAGCCACATTTACCTGCAAACTTTACACAAGAAAAATTGTATACTACATTCTTACAAGAATGTAGATTTGATTTT
>Ga0214919_10011493_pt1 | contig 11043 bp, 9 predicted proteins | sample LL1503_MetaG_FD_177994 | JGI IMG/M metagenome (GOLD analysis project Ga0214919, IMG submission 177994) | Freshwater microbial communities from Lake Lanier, Atlanta, Georgia, United States - LL-1503 | ecosystem: Environmental > Aquatic > Freshwater > Lake | place: USA: Georgia | collected 2015-03-15
TGGTAGCGGCTGTCGGGCGTTAGGAACACGGTCTCGATGTCCGGCGCCAAAGCGCGGTTCATACCCGCTAACTGGGATTCAAAATCAAAGTCGGTCACCGAGCGCACACCGCGCAGCATGGCCTTGGCGTTTTGCGCCACCGCGAAATCACGCACCAGGCCGTTAAAGGGCAGCACGCTGACATTGCCTAGCGGCGCCACCACCTCGCGCACCATGTCCAGGCGCTCTTCCAGGCTGAACATGGTTTTCTTGTGGTGTGCAGCGGCCACCGCCACGATGACGGTGCCAAACAGGGCGGCGCCACGACGAATCAAGTCTTGATGGCCCAAGGTCATGGGGTCAAAGGTTCCGGGATAGACGGCAATCGTGCTCATGGCTGCGCTCCTGCGGGTTGGGCTAAAGAAGGGCTTGCGGGCGCATGGTCTGTAATAGCCATAGCCGCTGTGGCATGCGATTGGGCGGCCAGCGGGCGCAGCACGTGGGCATGTACCGCGCCGGCTTTAAGGTGCCGGTGCAGCGACCAGCCTAGCGCGCCCAGTGCCTCGGCGCCCCAGGCCACGGGCGCTTCCAGATAGACCTGGCCATTAGGCGCAATCGCTTTGCGCGCCGCAGTCAGGGCGCCTTCCCACAAATTGGAGGCAAAGGGCGGGTCCAAAAAAATCAGGTGCAAACTGCCCGCTGCTGCGTGCCGCAAAGCGGCCAGGCCATCGCCGCGCTGGATGCTGACGGCTTGCGCGTCCAACTGCGTCTGCGTGCGTTTGAGCTGCTCGATCAACTGCGACTCCTGCTCCACCAGGGTGACATGCGCCGCGCCGCGCGAGGCGGCTTCAAAGCCTAGCGCGCCGGAACCGGCAAAAGCGTCCAGGCAGCGCAGGCCCTGCAAATCCTGGCCCAGCCAGTTAAACAAAGTTTCGCGCACCCTGTCCGGCGTAGGCCGCAAGCCCACAGCATCCACCACTTTGAGCTTGGTGCGCTTCCATTGGCCGCCAATGATGCGGACTTGGTTGCCGAGCTTGGCCGCTACGCGCGGCTTAGGCGCGGGCTTGGCGGCGGAGGATTTGGGACGCATGGGGTTATTGTCGTCGTTTGGGTGCTTGCTTTCCAAATACTGGGCGGTGTGCTTGCGTTTGCGTGCGCAGCAAGCAGTTTGCCCCTGAAGCCCTGAGCAATCGTCGAGTGATGTGGCCTTGTGACCACCTGCCAGACCTGAATGCCGCAAGCCGCACGGCAATAATTGCAACTACGAATAGCTATGCCCCGCAGCGTGTTGCCCCGTTTTAATCACTTAACAATGTCCCTACTCAGCCCAAGCCAGACAAGCCTCCTGCTCCAGACGTTACAGGGCGCTTGTCAGGCACCCCCGCCCGATGTCCGGCGCTGGTGCTTGGGTGAGATGCCCCTTGGCTGGCTGACGCCAGACCACGATGCAGCGCTAGCGCGTGAGCTGGCAGACACGGTGCTCAGCGACGGGCAGCGCATCTGGCAGGCGGCGCATTGGCTGGTGGCGCAGCGCTCGCAGGCTTTGCAGGCTGCGGCGGAGCGCTTGCACGCGCAAGGGCTGATTCGTGGATGGCGCAATGAGCTGTATAGCTACTGGGGCGATACCGGTGGTCAGCCGCACCCCGGTTTGCCCGAGCACTTCAGGCTGGAGCGCGCGGCCTTTCGGTTTTTGGGTTTGCGCAGCCACGCGGTGCATATCAATGGCTTTACGCCAGACGGGCGCATGTGGTGCGGGCGGCGCGCTTTGAGTAAAGCCACCGATCCGGGCCGCCTGGACAACCTGGCGGCCGGTGGCCTGCCGGCGGGTGAAACCGTGCTGGACTGCGCGCTGCGCGAGTTGTACGAAGAAGCGGGCCTGCCCGAAAGCTTGGCGCGGCAGGTGAGGGCGGCAGGCCACATCACCACCGCGCGCATGGAAGCCGAGGGCTGGCACGAGGAAACGCTGCTGGTGTTTAACTTACTGCTGCCGCCAGATGTGCAGCCGCACAACACGGATGGCGAGGTCAGCGGTTTTGAATGTCTGTCGTTGGATGAAGTGATGCAGCGGATAGCAGAGCGTGATTTTTCAGAAGACGCGGCCTGCGTGGTGGCGCAGGGTTTGCTGAATGGGCCCTAGCCAGAGGACCTAAAGCCCGGCTTATACGCTGCGCAAATGCCAGGCTTTAGGCCGGGTAAAGGTGCTGATGCCTTCGCGGGACAAAGTCAGGCCCACGCCGGAGTCGCCGTGGCCGCTCCAGGGCAGGCGCGGGCTGACACGGTCGCAGCAATTCCAGTACACCGTGCCCGCGTTCACTTGGGCCAACAAGCGCTGCGCGCGTGCCTGGTCTGGGGTAAATACGCCGGCGGTCAGGCCGTAGCGGGTGTCGTTCATCAGTTGCACCGCTTGCGCATCGCCGCTGACTTTTTGGATGCCGATGATGGGCCCAAAGCTCTCTTCGCGCATCAGCTCCATGCTGTGGTTCACATCGACCAGCACCGTGGGCTCAAACCAGTTGCCCGGCGCGGGGCCGCGCTTACCGCCAGTCAGCAGGGTGGCGCCTTTGGTTAGGGCGTCGGCCACTTGCGCTTCCAGCACCGCAATTTGCGGTGCGCGGGTGATGGCGCCGATGTAGGTGTCGGCGCTTTCGGTGTCGCCGTGCTGCATGCCTTTGACGGTGGCGACAAAGCGGGCCACAAAGGCGTCGTAAATTTTTTCATGCACATAAATGCGCTCTACCGAGCAGCAGCTTTGCCCGGTGTTGTACATGGCGCCATCGGCCAGAGATTCGGCAGCGTTTTCCGGGCTGGCGTCATCGCAAACGTAGGTCGGGTCTTTGCCGCCGAGTTCGAGTTGCAGCTTGATAAAGCGGCCGCCTACTGCCTGCGCGATGCGCGCCCCGGTGGCGACCGAGCCGGTAAAAAACACGCCGTCAATGCGCTGTTGCAACAAGGCCTGACCGACTTCGCCGCCACCCACCAAACACACCATCACGTCTTGCGGCACGCCGGCTTGGTGCAAGAGCCGGGCAATGGCCAGCCCGGTGTTGGTAGCGTATTCGCTGGGCTTGTAAAGCACCGCGTTACCGGCCAGCAGCGCCGGAAGAATGACATTGCAGCCGACAAACCAGGGGTAGTTCCAGGCCGAAATATTGGCGACCACACCCAAGGGAATGTGCTCGATTTGCTCGGTCATGCCGCCCTCGGCCATGACGGTTTCAGTAGCCAAGCAGCTATCAACTTGGGCCAGAAAAAAATCAATACGCCCGAGCAGGCCGTTGAGTTCATTGCGCGATAACTGCACCGGTTTGCCGGTTTCGCGCGTCATGGTCAGGGCCAGCGCGTCCATGTCTTGCACTACGCTAGCGCGAAATTTTTCTACGCAGCTTTTGCGTGTGGCTAGGGGTGTGGCAGCCCAGGCCGCCTGGGCGCTGCGAGCAGCTGCGGCTTTGGTGGCCACGCTGGCAGCATCGTCAGCGGGCAAGGTGTTGACCAATTGGCCATTGGCTGGATTGAAGATAGACAAGGTGCTCATGCGGGGCTCGCTTTTGAAAAAACTCAAGCTAGAAAAATTTAGCTGCGTGCAGCACGTGCCGCTTGCAAAAAGTCGTGCAGTAGCGGGCTGTCGTCCATCACGCCGTATTCAGGCTTGTGAAATTCCGGGTGCCATTGCACTGCCGCCACCCAAGCATCACCACTGTGGCGTATGGCTTCGATGGTGCCGTCCTCCGGGCAAAGCGCCTCGGCCACAAAACCGGGCGCCAGGTCTTTGATGCCCTGGTGGTGGATGCTATTGACTTTACGGCTGCTGCTCTGGCTGAGCAGTGTCTCCAGGCGGCTGCCCGGCACCAGTTGGACATCGTGGAAAAGCCGGTCGTAGGCTTCGCCGTCGCGATGTACCCGGGCCTCGGGCCGCTGTGTGCTGATGTCTTGGTAAAGCGTGCCGCCATAGCTCACGTTAATCAGTTGCAAACCTCGGCAAATGCCAAATACCGGTTTGCCTGCGGCTACAAAAGCGCGCACCAATTCCATTTCATACAGGTCGCGCGAGCGGTCCCCGGCCCAAAGCGGGTCCAACGCCTCTTCGCCATAGCTGGTGGGCGACATATCCACGCCGCCATGCAGCATCAGGCCATCCAACCACGCTGCGTAATGCTGCGCCGTCACATCGCCGCGCGCGGTGTCTCCCACCAGGGCCGGCACCATGACCGGCATGGCGCCTGCGGCCATGGCCCAGTGCGGCACCGATTGCTCCAGGTATTGCAGAGTTTTTTTAGCGAAGGCGGGACGGTTGGCGTCGGGGTACAGAAAACAGGCGCCCACGCCAATCTTGGGGCGGTCAGACATGGTCAAAACAAAACATGGTGAGGTTGGAAAAAGGTGTCGGCAAGCGGCGCTGCAGCAGCGGCACTCGCTCGCTTTGGCGATGTGGCAAGGTGAAAAAAGAGCACAAGTGTGTTGGGCACGCTGAGCTTACATGGCCTGACGGAACAGACGCTCAAAATCGGCAGGCGTGCAAGGCCGTGGATTGGTCTGGTGGCAAATATCGGCCTGGGCAATGTGTACCAGGCGGGCCATATGTTCTTCTTTCACGCCCTGGGCTGCCAGACCGCCGGTAATGCCGATGCTGGTTTTAAGCGCTTTGAGCCAGGGCACAAAGGCCTTGCCACCGCCCGCGACGCCGCAGACATGCGCCAGTTCCTCAAACTTGGCCGGAGCGGCCTCGTGGTTCCAAGCCAGCACGGTGTCGATCATCAAAGCATTGGCCAGGCCGTGGTGTAGGTCGCAGACCGCGCCTAATGCATGTGCGCAGGAATGCACCGCGCCCAAATCCTTTTGGAAAGCGATGGCGCCCATCATGGAGGACATCATCATGTCGCTGCGGGCTTGCAAATGGCCGGGCTCTTTCACGGCGGTGTGTAGCGCAGCGGCAGCGATGCGCGTACCTTCCAAGGCGATGCCATCGCACAGCGGGTGGTAGGCCGGGGACAAATAGCTTTCAATGTTGTGGGTGAGTGCGTCCATGCCGGTGGCAGCCGTCACATGGGCCGGCAGGCCCAAAGTGAGTTCCGGGTCTGCAAACACCATGCGCGCCAAAATTTTGGCGCTAAAGACTACGCGCTTTAAGTGTGTGTCGTTTTCGCTGACCACGCTGGAGCGGCCCACCTCCGAGCCGGTGCCAGACGTTGTGGGCAGGGCCACAAAATAAGGCAAGGGCGTGCTGATGGGGCGCACCTGCGGGTGGTCCCAGACGTATTCCAATATGTCGCCTTCGTGCGTGGCGGCAATGCCCACCACTTTGGCAACGTCCAGCGCCGCGCCGCCGCCAAAGCCGATGATGCAGTCTGCTTTGTGGGACTTATAGGCCGTTGCTCCGTCCATCACTTGGCTGCATGTTGGGTTACCGAATACGCCGGAAAAAACTGCCACATCCAACCCTGCCAAATGCGTTTGAAACTCGGCCAGCACCGGCAATGCGCCCAGGGCCCGGTCGGTCACGATGAGCGGGCGCTTAAGGCCATGTTCTAGCAAATGGGCGGCCACCAGTTTGCGCGCGCCAGCGCCAAAGCGGATGGGAGTGGGAAAGGAAAAAGAGGTGATGCTCATAGAAGATATTTAGAAAAATGATGCGGCTATTGGTAAGACCTAGGAAAGAAGGGCCGCGCGGGGACTAGCTGCGATTGTTACCGTTTTACACACCATTACCCACAATTATTGCGACCACCGGAGGAACAAAAGCGCATGCGCAAGGGCATTGCCGCACTTGACTTAAATGATTTCGAAATAGCGTTTGAGCTCCCAGTCGGTGACGCCATCCAACCACTGACGCCATTCCCATTCGCGGGTGGCGGCGAAGTGGTCGACAAAGGTGTCGCCCAGCCAGTCACGGGCGATGGTGGATTCACGGAAATTACGTGTGGTCTCTATCAAGGTACGCGGCGCGCGCGGGATGTCATCCGCGCCCTGGTTGGTACCGGTGATCGCCGGGGTCTGGAGCTTGAGGCCTTTTTCCACGCCATCCAATCCTGCGGCAATGACGGCGGCCATCGCCAAGTAGGGGTTCACGTCAGCGCCGGGGCAGCGCGTCTCCAAGCGGGTGGATTTGGGCGAGCCGGCAATGACGCGAAAGCTCGCGGTGCGGTTGTCTACCCCCCAGGTGGGTTTGACCGGAGCCCAAAAACCATCGACCAGACGCTTGTAGCTATTGATGGTCGGCCAGAACATAGGGGCAAATTCCATCAGACAAGCCACTTGCCCGGCGAGGTAGCTTTCAAATAATTTGCTCATGCCATGCCGGCCTTTGGCATCGGCAAAAACATTGTTTTTGCCGTCGCTTAATGACTGGTGGATATGGCCGCTGCAACCGGGTAGGTGCTGGTTCCATTTGGCCATAAAACTGGGCATGATGTCATAGCGCTTGCCGATCTCGCGCGCGCCGGTTTTGAACAAAATGGCGCGGTCGGCTTGCTCCAATGCTTCGGAAAAGGTAATCGCCGCTTCATAGACGCCGGGGCCGGTTTCGGTATGCAGGCCTTCGATGGGCACGCCAAACGCTTGCATATCGTCCATCAAGGCATTGAAAAAACCACCGTTATCGGCCATACGCAAAAGTGAATAGCCAAACATACCCGGCGTGAGCGAGGTCGGCCCCACGCCTTTTTTGTCGGCCCAGCTTTGCGGCGTTTCTTTGAAGTTAAACCACTCAAACTCCATGCCGGTCATGGGCGTGAAACCCATTTTGTGGGCTCGCGCCAGCACGCGCTTGAGGGTCTGACGCGGGCATACCGCGTAGGGCGAGCCATCGGCGTTGACAAACTCGCCCAGGAAAAACGGCACCTGCTTATCCCAGGGCACACGACGGGCGGTGTTCAGGTCGAGCCGGGCCAGCGCGTCGGGGAAGCCGTGTTGCCAACCGGTAACGCTTGCGTTGTCGTAGCAGATGTCGTGCGCGTCCCAGCCAAACACCACGTCGCAAAAGCCAAAACCCCCCGCCGGGTAGGGCTGGACCGCGCCCATGAATTTGTCGATATGCAGGTATTTGCCGCGCAAGATGCCGTCGATATCGCTAACGGCGACCTTGACCTTGTTGCTGCCGCTTTTAGCGACGGCGGCCACTGCTGGGTGCTGCTTTTGACTTGCCATGAAATCCTCCTCTTGTATTCACGGTGCGCTTGCGGGGGCACCGTGCGCAATACCTAAGTCTTGCATCGCAAGTGCTACCGCATGTACCGCTTGCGCCATTTCCACCGTGCCTATCGCGCCTATGCAGCCGACGCGAAAGGTCTCAATTTGCGTGAGCTTGCCAGGGTAGAGGATAAAGCCATGGCGCTTGGCCGCGTCGTAAAACTTTTTGAAGTCGTAGGCCCGGTCCGCTGGCGCATGGAAAGTCACAATGATGGGCGCTTGGATGTCCGGGGGCAAAAAAGGCACAAAACCCAGAGCCGCCATGCCGCGCAGCAAGGTGTCGCAATTGGCTTGGTAGCGCGCCAGGCGTGCGCTTTGCCCACCTTCTTCTATAAATTGGGCAATGGCTTCCTGCAAGGCCACCAGCACATGCGTGGGTGGGGTAAACCGCCACTGCCGGGTTTTTTCCATATAGGCGTGTTGGTCGAATAAATCCATGGCCAAGGACTGGCTGTTACCTTCGCAAGCAGGCAGTATTTGCTTGTGCAACAAAACAAAGCCCATGCCTGGAACGCCCTCCAGGCATTTGCCGCTGGCGGCAATCAAAGCATCAAAACGCGTGGTACGGGCATCAATCGGCAGCGCGCCAAAGGAGCTCATGGCGTCGACGATCAAACCCTTGGCGTGGCGCGCACACACATCGGCCACGGCCTGCAAGGGGTTGAGCACACCGGCGCCGGTCTCGCAATGGATCATCAACACATGGCTGATGCTGGCATCGGCTTGCAATGCAGCTTCCAACGCCATTGGCGATACCGCCTGCGCGTCGTCAAACGGCAGCACCGTCGTGCGCCGCCCCATCAAACTGCTGAGCTTGGCCGCGCGCTTGCAATAGGCGCCGTTGTCCAGCACCAGCACATGCCCGTCGCGCGGCACTACGGTACCCACCGCCGCTTCTACGCTAAAGGTGCCGCTGCCCTGCAAAGGCACGACCACATGGCTGTCTTGCCCGTGCACGATGTCCAGCAGGCTCTTGCGCACGCTGGCGGTGACGGCGATGAAGTCCGCGTCCCAAGAGCCCCAGTCGCGCAGCATGGCCAGTTTGGTGCGCAAACTGGTGGTCAGCGGGCCGGGGGTGAGCAAGATGGCGTCGCGGTGCAAGGGCATGGGTGTGTTCTCAAAAATCCGGTAGCGTCCAATGGATGCGCAGGCAAGAAGCTTAGCGCGCGAAGCCCTAGGCCGAAACCTGAAGTGCAAGGGCGCAAACCCTAAGAATACAATAATATTGTTGACAATCTGCAATTTTCTGCTCCAATTGGCTTATGTCTTTCGAAACCCTTGCCGAGTTGGACCTCGCCCAGCCCACCATCGCCATGTTGCAAACCAGCTCGCTGACCAGCGCGGTGCAGCAGGCCTTGGAGCGCATGATCACCTTGGGCGAAATCGGCCCGGGTGATAAATTGAACGAAGCGGCCCTGGCCGAGCGCCTAGGTGTCTCGCGCGGGCCAGTGCGTGAGGCCTTTCGGGTGCTAGAGGAGGCCGGGCTCTTGACCTTGAAAAAAAACCGGGGCGTGTATGTGCGCCAGATTCCATTGCAAGAGGCACTGGAAATTTACGAACTGCGGGCAATGATGGAAGCCCATGTGGGTGCGGTGCTGGCGGCGCAGGCCAGCGAGGAGCAACTGGCCAGCCTGCAAACCATGATCGACAGCATGGAGCAGGCGGTGCAGGCGCAGGACGCGGCTTTGTACTACCGGCTCAACGTGGAATTCCACGAAACCCTGGTGTCTTTTGCCGGGAACCGCAAGATGTACCTGCTGTACCGGCGCCTCACGCGCGAGCTGAGCTTGTTTCGCAGGCGCAATCTGGCGGCGCAGGATTTGTTGACCGGCTCCATCCAAGAGCACCGCGAGGTACTGGCGGCCATACGTTCGCGCAACGCCGCGCTTGCAGCCGATACCTTGCGCCGCCATGTGACGCAAAGCCGCGAGCGCACCGCCCGTAGCCAGGACACGGCAGAGCAGCCTGGTAAAGCAAGCAACTAATTTCAAGAAGGAATTTCTATGGCATTACATGTCAATGGCCGTGACTACGCGATACCCACCCGGCCCGTTGTGGTGGTGTGTGTGGATGGATGCGAGCCCGATTACCTGGCCCAGGCCGTGGCAAGCGGGCACATGCCCTGGATGAAAAACGTACTGCAACACGGAACCGCCATCGTTGCCGACTGCGTGGTGCCCACCTTCACCAATCCCAACAACCTGTCCATCGTCACTGGCGTGCCCCCCAGCGTGCATGGCATCTGCGGCAATTATTTGTATGACACCGCCAGCGACAGTGAAGTGATGATGAACGATCCCAAATGGTTGCGTGCGCCCACGGTGCTTGCGGCGATGGCTAATGCCGGAAAAAAAGTGGCGGTGGTCACCGCCAAAGACAAGCTGCGTAGCCTCTTGGGCCACCAAATGCGGGGCATATGTTTTTCTGCAGAAAAAGCCGATAAGGCCACCCTGGCCGATAACGGAATTCACGAGGTATTGGCGAAGGTGGGTCGTCCTTTGCCCAGCGTTTATAGCGCCGACCTTTCGGAATTTGTCTTTGCAGCCGGGGTCTGGTTGATGGCGCATGAAAGGCCGGACCTGATGTACCTGTCCACCACCGATTACATCCAGCACAAATTCGCCCCGGGCACCGATGGTGCCAATGTGTTTTACGCCATGATGGATAGTTATTTGCAGCAACTGGAGGACCTGGATTGCACCATCGCGCTCACCGCAGACCACGGCATGAATGCCAAGACGGGTATGGATGGCAAGCCCGATGTGCTCTATCTGCAAGACACGCTGGACGCCTGGCTAGGCGCAGCGAAGGCGCGCGTGATACTGCCAATTACCGACCCGTATGTGGTGCACCACGGCGCGCTGGGTTCGTATGCCACCATTTATTTGCCAAGCGATACGGATCGAGCCGCTACTGCGCAGCGCTTACGCTCCCTGCGCGGCATCGAAGTTGTATTGACCCGGGAACAAGCGGTAGAACGCTTTGAGCTGCCCTCAGATCGCATAGGCGATCTGGTGGTGGTGTCTGAACGCTTTACGGTGCTCGGTACGGCCCAATCGCGCCATGATTTGTCGGGCCTGGACCTGCCGCTGCGCTCTCATGGCGGTATCAGCGAGCAGCGCGTGCCCTTGATTCTCAACCGCCCCACGCCTGGCTTGGACACCACGCGCCACTGGCGCAACTTTGACGCACTCGATTTAGCCTTGAACCTGGCCACTTAAAACTGGGACCAACCATGACCGACATTGCTGACTTCATACGCGAACACCAACTCGACGCCATGCGCTTAGGCGGCCAGGTACTGGGCGCTGGCCGCGAGCGCCATATCGAGGTATTCAACCCCTTCACTAAGGCACGCTTGGGCCAAATACCCAAAGCCACCCTCGAGGAAGTCCGTCACGCCTACGCCTGGGCCCATGCCTACCAAAGTCGCCTCACGCGCTATGAGCGCGCGGCTATTTTGAATAACACCGCTGCGCTGGCGCGCACACATGTGCAAGACATTGCACGCCTGATCAGTGCCGAATCTGGCCTGTGCATGAAAGACGCGATTTATGAAGCGGGCCGCGTCAGCGATGTGCTCTTGTTCGGCGCGCAAGAGGTGCTGAAAGACGATGGACAAATTTTTAGCTGCGACCTGACACACCACGGCAAGCAGCGCCGCGTTTATACGCAGCGCTCACCGCTGCTCGGCGTGATCAGCGCCATCACGCCGTTTAACCACCCGATGAACCAGGTGGCGCACAAAATAATTCCCAGTATTGCCACTAACAACCGCATGGTGCTCAAGCCTTCGGAGAAAGTGCCCTTCTCGGCGATCTATTTGGCGCAACTGTTATATGAAGGTGGACTGCCGCCACAGATGCTGCAAATCATCACCGG
>Ga0214919_10011494_pt1 | contig 11042 bp, 9 predicted proteins | sample LL1503_MetaG_FD_177994 | JGI IMG/M metagenome (GOLD analysis project Ga0214919, IMG submission 177994) | Freshwater microbial communities from Lake Lanier, Atlanta, Georgia, United States - LL-1503 | ecosystem: Environmental > Aquatic > Freshwater > Lake | place: USA: Georgia | collected 2015-03-15
GAGCGGCCTTCTTGTCGGCCGAGTGCTTGCTCGACGGTTTCTTGCTCGCCGACTTCTTGGGGGCGGGCTTCTTCTTGGCCGAGGAGGCGCTGGCCTTCGGGGCAGGCTTCGCCGAAGGCTTGGCCGAGGACGTGCGGCTGTTCTTACCACGGGGCTTTCGTGCCTTCCGGGTGGGCCTGTTCCAGTCCACGGCGAGATCAGCGCGAAATGAGGCCGGCATCGCGGCGACGGCGAGATTCTCGTCGGTCACCGAGAGGGCAGCGGCATCGCTGAGGTCCTGCCGCACGTCGGCAATCACTTTGGCCGGGCGCTTGGCCTTGGCGGCGTGCACGCGGTTCGTCAGCAGGATCACGAACATCTCGCGGTCGGGATCAATCCAGAGCGAGGTGCCGGTAAATCCGGTGTGTCCAAAGGCGCCATCGCGCAGGTAGGTGCCGGAGCCGTGCTGCCCTTCGCCGACTTCCCATCCCAGCGCCCGCGAGCCAGCGGCGCGCGCGGTGAACTGCTTGATCGTGGAATCGGCCACAATGTGCACGCCGTTGTACGTGCCGCCATCGAGCAGCATCTGCGCAAACACGGCCAAGTCGGACGCGGTGCCAAACAGGCCAGCGTGACCCGCGACACCGCCGAGGACAAAGGCGTTCTCGTCGTGGACTTCACCCTTGATCGGGTAGCCGCGCGGCGGGGAAACTTCAGTCGGCGCCACGCGGGCAATGACGGAATCTGCCGGGCGGAAGCCGGTGTCGTTCATGCCGAGCGGATCAAAGACGCGGGCCTTGAGGAAGGTGTCGAGTCCTTCGCCGGCGATCGACTCAACAATCATGCCGAGCAGGTCGGCGCCCAGGTCGGAGTAGACGAAGCCCGTGCCCGGCTTGTACTCGAGCGGCGTGTCGTAGATCAGCGTGCGCGCTTCGTCCGGCGTGTGCGCGTGTCGCCAGAGGTCGCGGCCCGCCGGAAGTCCGCCGCGATGCATAAGCAGCTGGCGGACGGAGACGTCGTCCTTGTTGCCGCCGGTGAAGCGCGGGAGGTAGTGCGAGACTTTTTCGTCGAGGAGGAGTTTTCCCTCGTCGAACAGAATCATGCAGGCGGTCGTGGTGCCGACAACCTTCGTGAGCGAGGCGAGATCGTAAATCGTGCGATCGGGGATGACGGGCGCGCTCTCTTTGCCCCAGCTGAGCGAGCCGAATCCTTTCTGCCAGACGATCGATCCTTTGCGACCGACGACGACCGACGCGCCGGGATATCCACCAGCGGTAATGCCACGCTGGACGACACGATCAATCACTTCCAAGCGCTCGGCGGACATGCCCACGGACTTCGGCGACCGAACGGGGAGCCCGTCGCCGGAGAACGTAACTACAGCAGCCGCAAGGAGATAGCGAAGCACTAGGGCCCGTGATTCGGGGAGAAAAAGCCGAACAACCAGAACCAGCAGTGACGGCGAGACTTACCGCACGGGCTCCTCTAGGTCAAGACGAGCACTACAGTGGTGATGTCACGCATGCCGCCGAGGTGTGCGCCGAGGTGTGCGCCGAGGTGTGCGCCGAGGTTCAGGGGCTGGGTTTTTTGAGTGCGTCGGTTGTGACGGCTCCTGGCGGCAGTTGGTAGAGCAGCACCGCTGTGGCGAGGTCGGCGGGGGCGAGTCGCGTCACACGCACGCGCGGGAACATGACACTGGTTTCGTCGCGGGTGTGATCGAGGCCGAGGAGGTGGCCGATCTCATGGAGCGCGATCGTGCGCACCGCGCGCGCATCGTAGGGCGCGCCACTGGTGGCGTGGAGCGCGACTTCGATGTCGGCGCCGAAGATCCACCCGTGTTGATCACGCGACCAGTAGGTACGACCGGCCGCGGCGTCTGTGAAATGGTCGACCCATCGCAGTTTAACTTCTGCGCCGACGGAGTCGTCGGTGAAGGTGAACCGCACGGGGAGTCCAGCGGCGTCCCACGCGCGGAAGGCGTCGCGGATTTGTTGCGGGTACAGCGGCATCCAGTCGATGACGCTGCTCGCGGGCTGGATCCACACCTGCACGGGATTTTCGGGGCGCTCAATCCAGCGCGCCACATGTCCGTTGCGGTCGCGCAGGACGTCGTCGATGTAGGTGCCTTCGGATTGGTCCGCAATGAAGCGACTGAGCGCCGCAACGTTGGGTGCTGGGGGTGCTGGCAACGACGAGCGTCGCATGCGCTCGAGTCCTTCGCTCGTGGCGGCTTCGTCGAGGGCAGCGACGGAATCTGCGGAGAGCAGCGATGTGGTCGGCACTGGGTGACGGCGATGTCGCCTCATCGCGAAAACGCTCGTCATCACAGAGGTCATCGCGGCGAAAATGCCGATGCACATGAACAGCACCGCCGTCTTCCGGGCGTCCTTCACGCGCCGCGATCCGGGGCATCGAGAAAGCCGAGCACGGTGGAGAAGAACTCGCTGGGTTGCTCGAAGAACGGCATGTGTCCTGCGTTGGCGACGCGATGCACGGTCGCGTGTGGAATCCGCGCGCCGGTGTCGTCGGCGAGTCGCGCGGGAAGCACGTCGTCGAGTCCGTGGATCAGGAGTGTCGTGGCACGAATTGATGCAACGTCGCTCTGCCAGTCGTAGCCCTCGCGGCGCAGTCGTGCGGCGACCGCTGCACCGGTGATGCTTCGTTCCTGCGGTGGCGCGAACATCGCGCCGAGTGCGCGATCCGCGAAGTAGGCCGGGTACAGGGCTCGGCTGTATTCGGCGTGGAGATCGGCGTCTGCGGCGAGGAGTGCGCTCGGGTCGAGCGAGGCGAGCAAATGCCGGGGAGCGCCGGAGAGTCGAGCGACTGCATCGGGATGGAGCGAGGGAATCCATGTGCCGGTGCTACCGACAGCGCTCGCGAGTACGAGTCGCCGTACACCGGAGAGGTCGCGTGCGGCGGCGAGCATTGAGATACCGCCGCCCCACGAGTGGCCGAGGAGATCCCAGCGCGGAATGCCGAGCGCCTCGCGGATGGCGACGACGTCACCGGCGTCGAACTCAATCCGGCTGGCGTTTGGGGCGGGTGGCACTTGGCTGGCGCCGCGGCCGCGTTGATCGAAGAGAATCACTTGCCGGGAGTGTGCGAGCGCGGCGAGCCCGGGCCAGAGGAGATTGTGACTGTAGATCATCCCGCCATTGACGCAGCAGAGCGGGAGCGTGCCCGCGACCGGCGGCGAGCTCCAGACGGCAAAGTCGAGGCCGCGCGCTTTCACGCGTGCGGCCGTGAGTCGCGGTGTGCGCGGGAGTGTGTGCTTGAACGCTGTGAAGCGCTCCCATGCGGGGGAGGTCGTCATGCGGGGCGGTGTCGTGTGCGGATGTGTTCGACGGCCCATGCGGCGTGCTCGCGCACGAGCGGCTCGGGGTCGTGTGCGGCGGCCTGCTCGAGCACGCCGAGTGCCGAGGGGTCGCCGCGGTTGCCGAGTACGACGGCGGCGTTCCGCGCGAGGCCACGGCGCTTGGTGCGTGTGATGGCGGACTTGCCGAACCGAGCGCGCCAGGCGGGCGCGTCGAGTGCGAGGAGTTCAGCCGGGTCTGGTCGCACCCGATCGTCGGCAGGGCGTAGGGCCATGTCGGTCAGTGGGCGCGAGAACTTGTGATTCCAGGGGCACACCTCTTGGCAGATGTCGCAGCCGTAGAGGTGGTCGTCGAGCGCAGGGCGGATCGGCTCGGGAATCGCGCCTTTGAGTTCGATGGTGAGGTACGAAATACAGCGCGTCGCGTCGAGCACGTGCGGCGCGGTGAAGGCCTGCGTGGGGCAGTGGTCGAGGCACCGGGTGCAGGTTCCGCAGTGATCGGCGGTGAACGGTGCGTCGGGGGTGAGCTCGAGGTCGCAGAAGAGCGCGCCGATAAAAAAGAACGACCCCAGCTGCGGGTGGATCAGCATGGTGTTCTTCCCGAACCAGCCAAGTCCGGCGCGGCGCGCGAGGTCACGCTCGAGCACAGGGCCGGTGTCGACGAACGCGCGAGTGGTGGCACCGGTGTGTGCGGTGAGCCAGGCACCGAGTTCGTCGAGTTTGTCCCACATGACGCGGTGGTAGTCATCGCCGCGCGCGTAGCGGGCGATCGTACCGTCGGGCTGCGTGCCGTCGTAGTTGAGCGCGACCACAACAGCGCTCTGCATGCCCGGCACTGGGTGTCGAGAATCGGCGCGGAGCTCGGCCCCCCGTTCGAGGTATTGCATCTCGCCGGCGTGGCCGGCGACGAGCCAATCGGAGAAGTGTTTGTAGGTGTCGGCCGGGCCGAGTGCGGTGAGGCCGACCAAATCAAAGCCCAGTCCAAAGGCTTGGGCCTTGAGGAGTGGTTCGATGGGGCGCTCGATGGGGCGCGCCGCCGGCCCCGCGCTGTTCACGGCGCGCGTGCGGCCCAGCGGGCGTAGCGGACGATGTCCTCGAGCGGGGGTACCGCGTCATGGTCGCCGTACGCGGTGTGCATCCGCCACCGCACGTAGGTCTGGTCCGGCAGCGGGAGGAAGGGGAACCGCGCGTACCATCCGCGCGACCGGAACCGCCAGGCAGTGCGCAGGAGCGCAACGCCAAGCGTAGGGTCGGTGATCGCGCGGAACGCGAGACGGAGCGAGAGGGAGAGCCACGGCATGTCCGAATAAAGATGGTGCCACGGCGACTCCCCTTCAATCACCTGGCCGATGTCAAACCCCTCGCGCTGGGCGTGTCCGCGACCCACATTGGCGGGATATGTGGCTGTATAAGGCAATGCCGGCGCTCAGCGCGCTCGCGACCCGCTCGTACTATCGGCTGACCGTTAGCGGAACACTCCCGCCGACGGGGCCGGTGTTGATTGTCGCGAATCACTCCAACTCGCTGCTGGATCCGGCTTTTGTGGTGGTCGCTGCGCGTCGGACGGTGCGGTTCATGGCCAAGCACACGCTGTTCACGCACAAGCAAATCGGATGGCTGGTTGCAGGGGTGGGGTCGGTGCCGGTGTATCGTGCGATGGACAATCCCAAGGAAGTGGGGCGGAATTTTGACTCGCTCCGCGACGTGAACGCCGCGATCGCGCGGGGTGATGCGGTGGGGATTTTCCCCGAGGGAACCAGCCACAGCGCCTCGCGCCTGCAGCCGCTCAAAACGGGCGCGGCACGGATCGCGCTCGGAGCGGCACAACTCACCGGGGGGAGTTTCCCGATCGTCCCCATTGGACTCGTCTTTCGGGACCGTCGCTCGTTCCGAAGCTCGGCGCGCGTCCTCGTTGGCGAGAGCTGCGCGTGGGCCGATTTGGCCGGCTGTGGCCCTCAGGACAAAGTGGCGGTTCGCGAGCTCACACGCCGGATCGAGCAATCGATGCTCGCCGTCACGCTGAATCTTCGCAGCTGGGCCGATGAGCAGCTCGTCCGATGCGCCGAGCGCGTGTGGACGGCAGAGTTCGGAACGGCGTCAGACGGACCATCGGAAATCGAGCGACTCCAAATGGCGACCGATGCGCTCGCGCTGCTCCGCATGGGAGAGCGCGAGGACTGGCGCACGGTCGCCCGCGAGTTGCGCGCGCATGACCGGATGCTGGCGCGACTCGGCCTGACCCCCATGTCCTTGCGTGACACGGTCACGGGCGAGGACGTTGTGTCATGGGTGCTGCGCCGCGCGCTGTTGTTGCCGATGCTCCCCTTGGCGCTGATCGCGTTTGTGCTCTTTCGTGCGCCGCGCGAGGTGACGGGGGTGCTGTCGGATCGGCTCGCGGTGGTGGAAGGAGAGGACACGGTTCCGACGTATCGCGTGATTCTGGGCGCCGTGATCTTCTTGCTCTGGTTTGCGCTGTTGGCGATGGGCACCGGGGCGTGGTTCGGCTGGAAAGTCGGGGTGTCCGTGTTTGTTGCCTTGCCGTTGTTCGGGTTCCTCGCGCTTTGGATTTCCGATTCCCAACGCCTCTCGTGGACCGAGGCGCGACGCTATGTGGTGGTGCGCACCAACCGCACACGTGTGGCGGCGATGCGGGTACGCCAACGCGCGCTGGCCGAGAAATTAAGCCAGCTGTTCACACACCGGATGCCGGTGTAGGTCAGCCGTCGGTCAGTAAAACGACTGTCCGTCGAGGCCGTCAGGAACGGGCAATCCCAGTGCGCTGAGGGCGCTGGGCATGACGTCCACGGTGCGCAGGGGACGTCGCGCAGTCGGGTGATTCGTGACCAGCGGCACTAACATGTGCTCGCGAAGGAGCGCGCCGTGCGTCGAGCGATGTGGGATCGGCTCCCAGCGGCTGCGCAGATCCCATTCGCGCGCCGCAGAAATCACGAGGTCGCCGGCGCGTGGTGTGGCGGCAAGCGCCGCGAGCTGCACGAGCGCGTCGGGGTAGTCGCTCGACGATGTCACGTCCCACGCGTCCTGCGCGTCGAGTGCGTGCTGCTCACCGATGCCGAGCGGATCACCATCGATTGGGTGATAGGAGTAGCGCCCGTTCGCTGCCGACACGCGCGCGGTTCCACGTGTTCGCGTGCGAATCTCGCAGCCCTGTGCATCGATGGGGAGCAGGAGGAGGTCGACACTGGGGCGGTCGAGCAGCCGCTCTGCCATCCACTGCCACGTGGCGGTGAGAGCGGGCCAGCCCAATCGTGCGCGCGGGCGGTCGGCGAGGCCGACGTAGAGGTGGGCCATGGCATTGCCGCTGACCATCACGGCCACGTCAGGGCGGCGCCCATACACCCACGGATGCGCGAGGACGCGCGGGCCCCAGTCGGCGACGACCTGTGCGAGGTCTTCGTGCTGATGCACGGGTGAATGGCCGTGATCGCTCACAATCCAGAGATGCATGCGATCCCAGCGGCCGGCGCGTTCGGCATCGGCGCGGAGCGCGGCTACCGTGTCATCCACCGTGCGGAGGGCGGCGCGCACCGATGGGGCGTCGTGCCCATCGGCATGTGAGGACTTGTCGGGTCCCGTGAAGGCGCAAAAGGCGAACGGGGTGCAGTCGCGCGCAATGCGGCGGGCGGCTTCGTCGCCGAGTTCGCCGTCAATCTGGTGCCAGCGGGCCACGTCCCCGCGGAGGTGGGTGCCGAGGAGGGAGAGCAGGAATCCGGCGGAGCGGCCGAGTCGCTCGGAGGGCAGGAGGCCGCGATTGAAGCAGGCGAGGGAGCCGACATTCCCACCCGAGTGGGTAAAGATCGTGTCGGCGTGCGGGGCAACATCGTTGTCGATGCTGAGGCCGCCGATTCCCACGTAGCTGCGTGCGCCGTGCGGCCAGGAACGGGTCTCGCGGGCCCTGTCGAACCAGCGCAGCGCTGGGAGGCCGATAGGCCCAGGGTGACGTCCGTGCAGAAAGGGGGTGTAGGCTGGCCCGGTTACTGAGGGGAACACCGAGGTGATCGTGTGCGAGCTTCCCTCGCGCCGCATGCGGGCGATTGCAGGGAGTTCGCCCGCGTCGACAGCGGCGGCGAGGGTGTCCGGGCGGGCCCCGTCGGCCAGCAGGACTACGACACTGGGGGAGCGCGGGTCGCGGAGCGTCACGACTCAAGGTAAACTGCGGGAATGGCATCCCGTAAACGACCCGCGGCCCCTCGTCCCACTGTCCCTCGTCCCCCTGCCCCCACAACGCGCGCACGGAGTGGTACGGGGAAGAAGGTGGACATTGCGCTTCGGACGACCGCTGAGCTCCGGGCGGTGGAGGGGGTGCGCGAGCGGATCGAAGCCGGCAACCAGGCGGCAGGGCGCGCGAGCCGCTCAGTGACGCGTGTGCCGGCGCCGGAGCCGCGCGCCGTCGACGACGCGATTCGCGACAGCGTTGATGCGTTCCTGACCGAGGATGCGAAGCTACTGCAGGGTGATCACCACCCCGACGACTTTACGCGCACCGATCCCTGGCGTGTGATGCGCATTCAGGGGGAGTTCATCGAAGGGATCGACAAGCTGGCCAAAATCGGTCCCGCGGTCACGGTCTTCGGGTCGGCGCGCACCCATCCGGATGACCCGCAGTATCTGGCCGCCGAAATCCTCGGAGGGCTGCTTGCCAAGCACGGGCTGGCCACGATGACCGGCGCCGGGCCGGGTATCATGGAAGCGGCAAACAAAGGGGCGCAGCTCGCCGGGGGACGGTCGGTGGGGTGCAATATCGAGCTCCCCTTTGAACAAGGGGCGAACCCGTATTGCGACACGCTGGTGCAGTTCCGCTATTTCTTTGTGCGCAAGACGATGTTCATCAAGTACAGCACGGCATTTGTTATCTTTCCGGGAGGGTTCGGCACCCTCGATGAGTTCTTCGAGGCGGTGACGTTGATTCAAACCGGGAAGATTTCGCAGTTCCCTGTGATCCTGTTCGGCCGGCACTACTGGGCCGGACTCCTGCGATGGATGCACTCACGAGTCCTCGGCGAGAAGAAGATCTCTCCCGGTGATCTCGACTTGCTGGTGGTGACCGACGATCCACACGAAGCCGTCGAAGTCATTGTGGCGGCTCATAAAGCACAACAGGAACAGGCCCGATTGCGGGCGGAGCGATAGACGATGGCCAAGAGCACGGGACGGGAGCGCGGCGGCTTTAAGGCATCACGGCACGGCACAGTGACGGGAAAGGCGCGCGCGAGCGCCTCCGGTCCGAAGGCCGCGCAGAAGCACGCAGCCGAAGCGCGCGAGGCGTCGGGCAAGAAGGTCTCGACGACCGCGGCGAGCCGTTTTCTGAAGGGCAAGAAGATTGCCCCACGGCGCATCGACGGCAGTGAGACCGTGGCGCAGTTGATCGACGGCACCTTCCAGGCCTACAACTCGGGCAGGCTCCGCGAAGCGGCCCAGTTGTTCACCGAGAAAATGCTCGGGAGCAAAGTGACCGTTGGGCTGACCCTCACGGGTGCGCTGACGCCGGCGGGGCTCGGGATGAGCTGCTTGATCCCGCTCATCGAAGCTGGCTTCGTGGACTGGATCATCTCGACGGGCGCGAATCTGTATCACGACACCCATTTCGGTCTTGGGCTCGCGATGCATCGCGGGAATCCGACCGAGAGTGACGTGTTGCTGCGCGAAGAAGGCGTGGTCCGGATTTACGATATTTTCTTTGACTACGATGTGTTGCTCAGCACGGACGCCTTTTTCCGCAAGATTATCCGTGCGCCGGAGTTTCAGCGATCGATGTCGAGCGCCGAGTTTCATTGGCTGTGCGGCAAGTATGTGGCCGAACGCGAGCGCATTTTGGGGATCGGGAGCAAGTCGTTGTTGAGCGCGGCGTATCGGTGTGGGGTGCCGGTGTACACGTCGAGTCCGGGCGACAGTTCGATTGGGATGAACGTCGCGGCGCTGGCACTCGAGGGTTACAGTTGCACGATTGATCCCAACGCTGATGTGAATGAGACCGCGAGCATCGTGCTGGCCGCCAAACGTGCCGGCGGCGAGAGTGCGATCTGCATTATGGTGGGCGGGAGTCCCAAGAACTTTGCGCTCCAGACGGAGCCGCAGATTCAGGAAGTGCTCGGGATCGACGAGAAGGGGCACGACTACTTCCTGCAGGTGACAGACGCGCGTCCCGACACGGGCGGGCTCAGCGGCGCGACGCCTGCCGAGGCGGTGAGCTGGGGGAAGATTGATCCGAACCGGCTCCCGGACGCGGTCGTCTGTTATGTCGATTCGACGATCGCCCTTCCGCTGATTACCAGCTACGCGCTCGCCAAGAAGAAGCCGCGGAAGCTCAAGCGGCTGTACGACAAGCGCGAGGCGAACATGGCGGTGCTCAAGGCGGAGTTCGCGAAGACGCTCAAAAAGTAGGCGTCCTCAGCGCCCGGAGACGGGCGTCGGCAGGGGTCAGCAACTGCGGAGCCACAGCCCGGCAATTGCCCGACAGGCCGTTTTGCGCTATGCTTTACCCAGAGACCTAAGCGCCCGGCCCGCACGGCCGGGCGCTGGCTTTTTCCTGTACCAACCGGTGTCCACCGGAGGCGGTTTCCGATGATTGAAGCACTCAAGTTGAAGCTGGGCGAGGAAGTCGCCAAGCTGAGCTACGAACTGAATGTCACCCTCCCCTCCGAGATTCGTCGGGCCGTGGAGATGGGTGATCTACGCGAGAACTCTGAGTACAAGGCCGCGCTCGAGCGGCAGCAGCTGGTGCAGGCCCGTCTCGGGCAGCTGACCATGCGCCTGAGCAAGCTTGCGACCATCGACATTGCGCAGATCCCGACCGACCGCGTGGGCCTCGGATCGAAGATCATTGTCGAGGACACCGAGACAAAAGAGCGGGAGACGTACCATCTCGTGTTCGGCGATTCGGTGGATTTCGAGGATGGGCATGTGACGATGTCGTCGCCGATTGGTCGTGCGCTACTCAATAAGGCCGTCGGGGAAGTGGTCCTCCTCAAACTGCCGGCCCGCACACGCAAGCTGGTGGTGATTGACCTCATCACGATTCATGTCGCCACCCCGGTGGATCTCGACTAACCCTCCTGTTCACGGGTCAATCGTGAACAGCCGGTCGACCTCGGCAGCATAGTCCACGACGGCCTGCCCGCAACGGGCCGCATCCCAGTTGAAGAGGTCCCCGAGGCGCCGGGCTACGCTCGGCGCTTCTTTGCGTCCGTGGTCGCGGGTGTCGAAGGCGGTACTGGTGCGCCGCACGAGGATGTCCGCTACGGTGCAGGCGAACTCTTCGCCGACGGGTGGGAGGGGAAGGTCTGCGGTTCGGCAGGCGGAGCGCGGTTCCCCCAGCGCTCGTTGCACCGCATCGGTGACCTCCGCGGCCATGGCGCGGTAGGTGGTGAGCTTCCCGCCCGTGATCTGAATAACGCCTGCGGGCCCAGTGGCAATCGCATGTTCACGACTCGCCTGCGCTGTAGGGGCTGACGTGTCGCTGGCGATCAGCGGTCGTATGCCAGCCCACGCGGCAACCACATCGTCTGGAGTCAGCCTAGCCGCGGGGAAGTACGCGTTCGCAGAGTCAAGCAGGTATTTGACGTCCGCTTGGTTCGCCCGCACTTGCTCCGGGGAATCGTGGGTGGGGGTATCGGTGGTCCCAATAATGGTGTGGGTTGCGCCGGGGAGAACGAACATCACGCGCTGATCGACCGACGAGATGACGGTGATTGCCTCCTGATTTCCCACCCGTTCTGCAGGAACGGCAATGTGC
>Ga0214919_10011495_pt1 | contig 11042 bp, 11 predicted proteins | sample LL1503_MetaG_FD_177994 | JGI IMG/M metagenome (GOLD analysis project Ga0214919, IMG submission 177994) | Freshwater microbial communities from Lake Lanier, Atlanta, Georgia, United States - LL-1503 | ecosystem: Environmental > Aquatic > Freshwater > Lake | place: USA: Georgia | collected...
AACTGTCGGTACGATTCCGCTAACGTGAATTGGCAGGTCGCAATTTTATCATCATTCACGCCCAGCAGGTCTTCCGTGCCCTTGGGAAATTTCTCTAGAAACTCACGCAGGGTAATGACGGTATTTTTCCAATCCTTTTGCTGGTAATAGCAGTTCGCTTTTTGGATTAAAAATAACGCGCGGACTTTGGGCGGTGTGTGGGCAGACTTTTTTTCGAGATCGGAGAACAACTTAAGGGCTTCACCAGGCTGATTATTCCTAAGTGTCTTCTCGGCGGTTGAATAGAGCGCATTAAAGTCTTCCTCCGATGTGAGCGGACTGGAATTGGGTGAGCCCGCGAGCAGACTCGCGGGGAATAGGGCAAGTGCGGACCAGTTGTGAGAATGGTGGGTCATCGTTTGGGCGAGGAGGGTTTCTCCTGACGCAGTTAACGATGTGTGGCGGACTCCGAAGTCGCCAAACCATATGTCCCCTAGGTGGCGCTTGTATTACTTACGCGGTGCTGAGGGCGCCTAAGCAAAAACTACTTAGCAGGTTTAACGGCGGTGCCTAAGAGCGTTTCGAAACCAGGCTCTTGGGTTTCTTTTGCGACGACGCGCACTTCGGGACGGATGAAACCGATTTCATCGAGCCAATCGTGCAGGTCGTTTTCCTTAAAGCCTAACCAACGATCGGCATAAATTTCACGGGCTTTTTCGAAGCGGTGGGCACGGAGGTCGAGAATGAGTAAACGACCACCGGGTTTTAAAATACGAAAGGCCTCGGAGAGTGCTTTCTTGGGGTTCTCGGCGTGGTGGAGCGCTTGGCTGAGCAGGGCGATGTCGACGCTGCGATCGGGGAGTGGAACCTTTTCAATGTCACCTAAAACGTAATCCACATTCTTGAGCAGTTCCTTTTTCGCGAGGGAGCGTCCGAGTTCGACCATGCGTGGAGAATTGTCGATGCAGTGCACGAACTCAGCTTGGCGCGCGAGGAGGCGTGAGACCGTGCCATCGCCGGCACCGAGGTCGGCAATTTTCACGCGAGGCGTGAGGAGCAGAAGCATCTGACCGATGGATTCCCAGGAGCGACCAGGGCAGTAATTCTTTCCGAGGCGTTCGGCGACGAGGTTAAAATGTTGTTCGGTGCGGCGGCGACGTTTCTCGGCGAGTCGTTTGAGCGCGCGTTGATCCGCTAGGGTGAGAGGGTCTTGGGCGGTGGCTTGAATCGCGGCCTCGAGGATTTTTTGCACGCCTGCGGGCAGGCTTTCGCTTAAGGCGTAGAAGGAGTTTTTACCGTCGCGACGGTCCAGGGCTAGACCTGCTTTACGCAGGAGGGAAAGGTGAGTGGAGATGCGCGACTGGCGCATGCCGAGAATCTCTTGGAGTTCGCCCACGGACAGTTCGCCGCGGCTGAGCAGAAAAATAATCCGTGCCCGAGTGGGGTCGGACAGTAAGCGCATGGATTCCCAAGGGTTGGGCATGGACAGACTGTGGACAGCCCGCGCGGGTATGTCAAAAGAGGAAGCCCCGAATATCGGGGCTTCTCGAGGTCACACTTGGCGACTTTTTACTTCTTATCCACCCAGCGGCTGATCGAGAGAACTTTCCAGGTCTCGCTCTTGCCGTTGATATTGGTCGTGAAGGTTTCGCCGAGCTTGTGGTTAACGAGCTGACGAGCCAGAGGTGAGGTGTAGGCCAGAATATTGATTTCAGGCTGACCGTCCCAGGCACCGAGGATGTCGTAAGTGATTTCCGAGTTGTCGGAGGAGCGGTGGAATTTCACCGTCGAGCCGATGGTGATAGCGTCCTTGGTGGCTTCAGTGAAGTCGGTCACGCGGGCCTTCTTCAGCATCGATTCCAATTCAGCGCGACGGGCGGTGAGGGTATCGTGGTCTTGGCGGGCCATCTTGTACTCAGAATTTTCGCGTAAGTCGCCGTGCTCTTTGGCCACTTGGATCGCTTCTTTGGTCGTTGGGAGTTTGACCTTCACGATGTCTTCAAGTTCCGCTTCGCGACCGCTCTTGCTGGATTTTGAAACCACTAATTCTTTGTCGTCGGCGGCAGAGTCAGGCTGACGGGACTGCACGAGGCGTTGCACGTGAGGTTCGATTTTAGCTAAGCGGGCCAAGAGGGAATTCTTGGTCATCTTATCGAAGCCTTGATTGCGTAGCATGACGCGGGCGATGTCGAAAACGGTTTCGCTGTCTATTTTCTTGCCGTTAGGGGCAAGGATGTCGGCGACGAGGGCTTTATCTTTAATTAATTCATTCGCGAGTGGGATACGTGCGGTCGAATTGGATTCGAGCGCTTCGGTATCGATGCTGCCGAGGATGGCACCGAGTAAACCAGGAACGATGAGAGGGGTGACGATGTCTGCGTATTTCTTGGAATCGCGATTCTTGATAATCCAGATGATAACTGGGGGGCGGAGTTCGCGGGTTTCGAGCCACTGGAGGAGGCGCTGTCCGATGAGTTCAGAGAGACCAGCGTCACAGAGGTAAGCGATGCATTCGGAAACGAGTTTAGCCGAGCCGCTCTTGGTGCCGCCGATGTCGCGATTGCGCAAGAGGTCGAACGCGCGTTCGGACCACTTGTCGCCGTGATGGGCGCGTACGAGGTCGAGCAGACTACGAATTTTTTCGGAAGTGTGAGGAATGTGCAGGGCGATGTTCGCGAGATCGGCTTCGTTGCAGAGTGCGATGATATCGGAGGCGGTAGGGCTGAAGGTTTCGACCGTTTCAACGGCGCTGCGGAAGAACTTATCGCGATTCCAGATGGCGCAGAGAATCTTAGGAAGGTTGATACTGCGGCGGCTACCGGAGAGTCCAGCGACGGCCTTCGAGAGGTCGCTGCAAACTTTGGCGAGATTCGCTTCGTTGGCGGCAGAGCGCGTTTCGGCGGTGGAACTTTCGCTGAGTTCTTCGAGGAGGGCTAATTTACGTTCGAAGTTAGGAGCCATCTCGTACTGTGCGAAGAGGTCTTCGCCCACATCTTGTGGCGCTTCGAGGAGGGCGTAGAGTCCGCCTTTTTTCTCAGGGATGAGAATGGAGCGATCCTTGCGGATGATGGCGCGACCCTTGGTCCACCATGCTTTGAATGTCGTGGCGCGATCCTTGCCAGCGGGCAGGGAAGCGAAGAAAATGCGATCGAGGTTGGCCTCTAAGGCGTAGGAGGAACATTCGCCCGTGGGGTATTCGGCAAGGATGTTTTTGATGAGTGTGGCGACGTCGTCGGCCACGAGCTTAGCAATTTTTTCTTTAGCGGTGTCGGAGTAAGCTTGGGCCACAACACTCTCAGGATTAATGAGTTCGATTTTACCGGAGAAGAAGGCGACGTCCATGGTGTGACCTTTTTTGGACTGCTCAGGGAAATCGATGGTGAAGCGTTTGGTGCTTTCGTCGAAGCTGCGGATCACGCCGATGCCCCAAGCTTGGTGTAAACAGAAACCGGTTTGTCCGGCCGAGACCTTGGAGATAGTGTCTTGGAGGTGGAGTGTTTTACCACCTTGTGGGTTGAGGGCCTTGTTACTCATTGCAAAAAGTGGTTTTGAGGATAACAAAACTCACTTGCAAGCCGGAAGGCAGGACCCTTGTCCTTGTTTACCGGATTTGGACTCAATACACGTCAAACCCATGGTCTTTAAGCCCAATAAACCCTCAATTCACGGCGAAACCCTCGACAGCTTGGGATTGCGTCTGGCTGAGGCGGGTCACCCTAAATACCGGGCCGCGCAGGTCTTTGAATGGCTTTACCCTCGTCGGGCCGAGTCGTCCGATGCGATGACGAATTTGCCGGCTAATTTCCGCGAGTGGCTAAAAGAGAATTATGATTTCACGGCGACCGACGTTATGGGCAAAAAAACGGCGACCGATGTGACGCAAAAAGTCCTACAGCGGTTGCGCGATGGATCCCTGATCGAGACGGTGATTATTCGTGCACCGATGGAAGGCGTGGGTCAGGAAAAGTCACGCCGCACCATTTGTATCTCCACACAAGTGGGCTGTGCGTACGGTTGTAAATTCTGTGCCTCGGGCCTCGATGGCTGGAAACGCGATTTATCGATCGGCGAAATCGTTTCGCAGTTGGTGCAGGTTTGTCGAATTGAAGATCAGGCAGACCCCGCGCGGGCGGCGGAAGGCCTCGCCTCCTTTGATAACATCGTGGTCATGGGCATGGGCGAGCCCTTGGCGAACTATGATAATTTGTTAGCCGCGTTGCGCATTGTGAATGCGCCTTGGGGTTTTGGTTTTGGGGCGCGACGCATCACTATCTCCACTTCTGGGGTGGTGCCTAAGATTTTGAAATTAGCCGAAGAGGAGATGGGTTTCCGTTTGGCGATTAGTTTACACGGGGCGACCAATGAGGTCCGCGAGAAAATCATGCCCGTGAATCGGAAGTACCCGCTCGAGGAGCTCATTCCGGCGGCGAAGGTTTTCGCCCGTAAACACGGGCGAATGCTCACCCTCGAATTTATTTTGATTGAGGACATTAACGACTCACTTGAGCAGGCTAAGAAGCTCGCGGTGATTGCGCGTGAGCTACATGCGCACGTGAATTTAATTCCTTATAATAAAGTGGAAGGCCTGCCCTGGGTGCGTCCTTCGATCACACGTCAGGACCGTTTCGTGAAAGAGTTGCGTGGGCTCGGTGTGACGGCGACGTTGCGACGCGAGAAGGGGCACGACATCGATGCGGCATGCGGACAGTTACGACTGCAAAAAGAAAAAGCTCTGGGCATCGACCCGCAGCCACCTGCGGCGGCTTAAGCGTTCAGCTGCGCAATGAATGCCTTGCGGTCGGGTGCTTTATAGAAGGCAGTGCCTGCTACTAAAGTGTCGGCTCCCGCTGCGCGGCAGAGTCGGCCGGTCTCGACGTTGATGCCGCCGTCGACTTCGATACGATAATTCAGGCCACGCTTCTTGCGTTCGGCGCTAAGAAATTCGATGCTCTTCAGGACGGACGGAATGAAAGCTTGTCCACCGAAGCCCGGGAAAACGGTCATGCAGAGCACCAGGTCGACTGATTCCAAATAAGGTAAGAGTCGAGCGGGGTCGCAATCGGGGTTCATCGCGATGCCTGCTGAGATGCCGGCATCCTTGATGGCTTTGAGTGTTTGAGCGACGTTGTGATCCGCTTCAACGTGTACCGTGAGTCGATTGGCACCGGCCTTAACGAAGGGGGCGACGAAGCGATCGGGGTTTGTGAGCATCAGGTGCACATCGAACTGCAATTGGGTGCGCGGACGGAGGTCGGCCACGACTTGTGGGCCAAAGCTGATGTTCGGCACGAAGTGCCCATCCATAATGTCCAAGTGCACCCAGGTCAGGCTGGCTTCTTCGATGGCCTTAATGCCAAGCGCGAACTCGCCGTGATTGGCGGCGAGCAAGGAAGGGGCGACAATGGTGGAATGCATGATTTACCAGGAAGTCGTTGCCGCTTCACGAATCTGCGCGGCGATTTCGGTGAAAATTCCAGGGGCAATGCTGCGTTCTTCGGAGGCGCCATCGCTTTGCGTTTGTAGGGTGGCCGAGGCGCTGAATTCGCGATCTTTAAACAAAACTTTTTTTCCGCTCTGGGTGGTCAGCGTGCAACGAACTTTAATTAAAATATTATAGCTCGTGTAAGTGTAGGCATCAACCGAGCTCGTGGTGAGACCATTGTGTGTGTATTCCGTTACTTCGGTTTCGAGTTTAGCGTCACCCGTGCCAAGCTTTAGACGCGGATCAGAAAGGAAGCTCTCACGCAGTTTTTGTTCCAGTGGCAAATGCATACCTGGGCGCGTGGATGAATTACGAACGGGGCTGATTTCAATGGTGCTGAAGGTGGGTTTGGGGCCGCCTAATTTATAAGCTGAGCAACCGGATTGCACGAAGCTGACGCTCAGGGCGACGAAGAGAATGGCGGTAAAGCGGGACATTAGTGGCGTTCGGGTTCGGTGGCGGGGTGGATGGGTTCTTTTTGGAAACCAAGAGAATCTAAATCGTCATTGAGCACAACGGGTTTGGCTTCATCGGCACTTGAAGGCCGTGGGTAAGCGCCCAGTAAACGGTCGGCGATGGTTGTCGGCGGATTGGGGTTGGCGGCGATTTCAGCCAAGAGTTTTTCGGCTTCTTGGGCCGCTTCGGATTCAGGAGAAATACTGCGACAGGAATTAGCCATTAATTTTGCAGCCACTGGGTTGTTGCGGCTGTACCAGTAAAACTTGCCTAAGTTAAGTCGGGCACGGGCGGCACGATCGCGCAGGATTTTAATTTGTTCAGGCGCGAGTTTCGCACGCGGGTCATTGGGGAATTGATCGGCCAGGGTGCGCCAGTGGTCGGCGGATTCCATGGCGGTCGCTTGATCCCAATCGGCACCTAAAGATTCTTCGGAGCGAAGGTGGGCGAGGGTCTCGAGTGCTTCGGCGGCGTATTTTGAATTCGGGTAGTCGCTGATGATGCGGGTGAGGTCATCGATGGCCTCAGGCTTGCGATCGTTGTCGTGATTGAGTCGTGCCATGCGAATCAGTGATTCGTCGGCCATGGGGCCATTAGGGGCGCATTTCACAACTTTTTCGTAGAGCGAAATCGCGTGTAGGTTATCCTTAAACCAAGGGAACCAGCCGCCGAGGTAGGGGCGTTCGCCAGCGGCAAAACGATTAGCGAGGTTGTAGGTTAATTCCACTGCTTCGCCGTAACCGGCGTAGTTGGCGTGACGTTTAAAGAATTCGTCGAGGTCTTCTTTTTCGGCGACTTCGAGCTGGCCGCGTTCGATGTGAATGCGGGCGGAGTTAATTAAAGCAATGGCTTCGGCTTCTTTGCCTTTTTGGATTTCTGCGAGGTCGGCCCATAAGCTTAGTGCGGAAGAATAATTTTTTGCTTCAGTGGCTCGGCTGGCGGCGTTGAGACGCGCCATTACTTTTGGAGTGAGGCTCTCGGGAGTCACATCGCAGGTGGTCCCCGCTTTAATTTTCCACTGTCCGTCTTCGCGGATGAATTCAGCGGAGGCGTTGACGGCGAATAATGCGCAGGCAACGAGGAATAAAAATTTATTTTTTGGGTTCATGCCAGCGTAAGAGGGTTGCGCCCCAGGTCAGTCCGGAGCCAAAAGCGACGAGGAGAATAAGGTCTCCATGTTTAATTTTACCTTCGCGCCAGGCCTCTTCGAGTGCCAGCGGGATGGAGGCCGCAGAAGTGTTTCCGAAGCGATCGAGGTTGGAGGGGAAGCGATCGAGACCAACGTTTAATTGGCCGGCAACGGCTTCTAAAATGCGTGAATTGGCTTGGTGGGGAATGAACCAGGCAACCTCATCAGAACTCACGCCGCATTGAGCTAAAACGCGCTGACAGGATTCGGACATCACGCGCACGGCCAGTTTAAAAACTTCTTTTCCGTTCATGCGTAGGCAGTGCTCGCGATTCTGAATGGTCTCGGGCGTGTGAGGTTTGGCAGATCCGCCAACGGCGCTATGAATGAGTTCAGCATTGTTCCCGTCGGAACCTAAAATATTTCCTAAGATACCGACGTTAGGAGTCGGGGTATTTTCAATGATGACTGCACCTGCGCCATCTCCAAAGAGCACGCAAGTCGAGCGGTCCTGCCAATCAATGACGGAAGAAAGTTTTTCCGAACCGACGATTAGCGCGCGTTTATAATTTCCCGAGCGTAACATGTCGGTGCCCACTTGGAGTGCGAAAACGAAACCGGAGCATGCGGCTGAAATATCAAAGCAAGGGATATCGCGACGCAGCCCGAGTTTGGCTTGCATCAGGCAGGCAGTCGACGGGAAGGGCACATCTGGCGTCATCGTGGCCAGAATGAGTAGGTCGATATCTTCGGGTCTTAAGCCAGCGTTTTTAAGGGCATGGATGGCGGCCTTGGCTCCCATGTCGGATGGGTTTTCGTCGGGGCCCGCGATGCGACGTTCGGAGATCCCGGACCGAGTCTTAATCCACTCATCGTTCGTATCCACAAGCTTAGATAACTCCTCATTGGTCATTCTGCGCTCAGGTGCGTGGACGCCGACGGAGCGTATAAAAACTGAATGCGGAACTGAGCTCATCAAGGCCTTGAGGTAAGCCCTCTAGGGGCAGAAAGGGAACACAAAAACCTCACTCCTCGACCGGGGTCGAAGAAATAACGGTATTTGCTTCGGCCAAGGCCACCTGCATGCGTTTTTTCGCATCATGCCCGAGGGCCTCAATGCCCAGGCGGATGGCGCTGGCGATGCCTTGCTTATTGCTAGATCCGTGTGCTTTCATGACTAAACCGGCCAGTCCCAGTAAAGGGGCTCCGCCGTAACGTTCGGGCTTTAATTTACCTTTCAGGTCACGGAGTAAAGGGAACATGGCGATACCGCCAGCGAGGTAGACGGGATTGCTCTTAACTTTTTTGCCGACCATGTCGCGCACCATGTAGACGAGGCCTTCGAGGGTTTTGAGAATGACGTTACCAGTGAAACCATCAGTCACGACGACATCGCAAGCATCACCAAAAACGTCGAAGCCTTCCACGGGTCCGATATAATTAATTTTATCACCCATCGCCTTAAGCAGCGTGTGAGTGCGATTGATGCGTGCGCCGCCTTTGCCTTCTTCGGTACCAACGGAAAGTAATCCGACGCGTGGGCTTTGGATGCCGAGTGCGCTCTGCGCGTAAATGGAACCGAGGACAGCGTTGTGCACGAGGTGTTCGGGCTTGGCTTCGGGATTGGCGCCGACGTCGAGCATGACGAAGTGGCCTTCGCGACGAGGCATAATGGCGGCGAGGGCAGGGCGTTCGGCGCCTTCCATGGCACGCACTTTAATTGTACCGGCAGCGACCAAAGCCTTGGTATTACCTGTTGAAATGACGACATCGGCTTCACCTGACTTTAACATTTCGAGCGCGATTAACATCGATGAATCGCGTTTCGATTTTAACACCGTCATCGCGGCGTCGTCGGGCTGAACAATACCGGGGGCATGTTTAAAAGCGACACGCTTGGATTTAATGATCCGATTATCGGTCGCGAGCTGACGTAAATTATCTTCGTGACCAACGAGAATTAAAGTGTCGTTGGGGCCGATGATGCCTTCGCGAACAGCGATGGCGGCGGCGGCTACGGCCTCAGACGGACCTAAATCGCCACCCATGCAATCGAGCGCGATTTTATATCCGGTGGGCGTTGTGGCTTCGCTCATGTGCTACGGGCTTTGCCCGGAAGGAGGCTTAGGCCTCGTTGTCGAGGACCTGACGACCGCGGTACTTCCCAGTGGTAGGGTCGACGCGGTGGGAGCGACGCAGGGCGCCGGATTCGTTATCACGCACGAGCGAAGGGGCACGGAACTGATTCGCTCCGCGACGGAGACGACTGCGACGTTTGGACTGTTTTCTTTTCGGATTTGCCATGGTTCTTCGCTTGGTGAGGGTTGGTTGTAGCCCAGTCGCCTATTCGGTCAAGCCCCCTTTCGATGGCTTGCACTGCTAATTTTGGCGGTTTGGCTGGGGTAATGCCTAGTTATCCAGCCCTTTTCCTCGATCGTGACGGAAACCTCATAGAGGACCATCATCACACCTGTCGGCCCGACCAGGTTAGCCTGATTCCCGAGGTGAAGCCTGCATTACACGCCTGTCTGCACGCGGGGTATAAACTTTTCGTGCTCACTAATCAGAGTGGGATTAACCGCGGGATTTTTACTTGGGAGCAATACCAGTCCTGCAACGCCCGCATGTTGGAGCTGCTCGATTTGCCCGCGCCGGGGATTTTAGAAATCAAGGCGGCGCCAGAGCGACCCGACGAGCCTTCTTTATACCGTAAGCCCAGTCCGCGTTTTATATTAGAGATGATTGCGAAGCACGACCTTGATCCGGCGCGTTGTTGGATGACAGGTGATCGTTGTACGGATTGGGATGCGGGATTAAATGCAGGCATTAAATCCTGTGCGATGCGCAGTGGGGCCGGTCGACCCGAGGATTTTGTTTATGCAGAGTCGAAAGGCGTCACGATTAGAAAAGATTTCCCTGCATTCGTGCGGCTGGACTTAGGCCTGAAGTGGTAAGGAAATAAAAAAGGACGAACTCGAAAGTTCGTCCTTTTTTGTTAATCGTTTTTAAGAATTACGATTTAGGTGCGTCTGGATTAGCAGGGCAGCACTTGTCGCCGTCTTTCTTTTCAGGCGCGTCTTGTTGCTTAGCAGGTTCAGCTGGGCAGGTGCCTGGCTTATCACTCTTATCGCAAGTACCGCAGTGATCAACGATCATGGACTTAGGGGCTTCTGGGGTGACCTCGGGCTTATCCTTCTTGTCGCAAGTACCGCAGTGATCAACGATCATTGACTTAGGTGCTTCGGGAGTGGCAGGGCAGGCAGGGCAGCCTTCGCCATCCTTTTTAGTAGGCTCATCAGCGAAGCTGATGACCGTAGTCAGCACGAGGGCGCTGGCCGCAATGGTGAGGAAACGTAGGAGGTTGTTTTTCATAGAGAAGAGTTTGAATATGAGGCTAATCGGCTGTCTGTCAAATGGCAGGAAACTAATGAATAACTAGGGGTTTACCGGCCTCTTTAGGGGCATTTCCTTTAGTTTATCGATGGCACGGTGGAGGCCCGTCCCCGGCAGCCAATCGCTTCCGCTGGTGGTTCCATACACTTGGCCATTTTGGACGCTCATCAGATTTTGAACGGCGGGGATTTTTCGGAGTTCAGCCAGGCGCGACTCCGCAGGAACGATGCTTGAGTTGTTGCGACTATTATCAATCCACAGAAAAACATCGGGCTTAATTCGGGCGACCGTTTCCCAGTCCAGTTTTTGCCACGTCGTGTTCCTGAGCGGCGAGTGATAGCCGGCGCCAGCGATTGGGCCTTCGAGGTAAGAATTTTCTCCTGCCATCATGCCGTCCCAAATAATTAAGAGGCTGCGACTATTAGCTGCGGGCTTGGCTTCGAGTTGTAGCGCATATTTTTCGGCTAATACTTTTTGCTGTATGAAAGCGCCGATGGCACGCACATCATTCGCGACAGAATTTTTATCTTCCGCAGAAAGTAAAATCACTTTGAGTCCGGCTTGTTGACAGCGATTAGCCCAGAGTGGATTGGCGAGTCGCGG
>Ga0214919_10011497_pt1 | contig 11041 bp, 6 predicted proteins | sample LL1503_MetaG_FD_177994 | JGI IMG/M metagenome (GOLD analysis project Ga0214919, IMG submission 177994) | Freshwater microbial communities from Lake Lanier, Atlanta, Georgia, United States - LL-1503 | ecosystem: Environmental > Aquatic > Freshwater > Lake | place: USA: Georgia | collected 2015-03-15
AGGGACTGCGCTGTCGTGATGGCGGTAATCTGGTCCGTCGTCCATGCCAGCACCTGATTGGTGGTCAAGGCGGCCGCCTGGCTGGTGGTCAAGGCCTGGATCTGCAGTGTCGTCAGTGCGGCCAGTTGCTCGGTGAGCAAGGCTGCGATTTGGCTCGTTCCCAGCGCGGTGACGTTGGTGGTGGTCAAAGTCACCCAATCCGCAGTCTCAACGGCTTGCACCTGGCTGGTCGTCAAGGCTGTCACGTTGGCCGTACTCAGACCCAGCACCTGGGTCGTCGTCAGGGCCAGCACCTGATCGGTGGTCGCGGCAGCCATCTGGCTGGCGGACAAAGCGCGCAGCTGGGCTGCGGAGAAAGCGGCGAAGTCCGTAGTTTCCAGGGCCGCAATTTGATCCACGGTCAGTGCCAGCACCTGCAGCGTGGCCAGGGCAACAATCTGGTTGCTGGTCAAGGCGACGGTCTGGTCGGTGGTGACAGCCGCGACCTGGTTGGTGGTCAGGGCACGCACATCGGTCGTGCTCAATACCGCGAGGTCTTGCACTTCCAGCGCGGCAATCTGGTCCACGCTGAGTGCTGCCGCCTGTGCGCTGCCCAGACCAGCGACCTGTGCCGTCGTCAAGGCAATGACCTGGTCTGTTGTTAGCGCAGCAATCTGCGTCGTCCCCAGGGCCAGTACCTGGCGCGTAGTCAGCCCCGCAATCTGCCCGGTTGTCGCCGCCGCGATCTGGGCAACGGTCAATCCGCGTATCGCCGCGGTGCTCAAAGCAGCCACGTCCCGGGTCTGCACGGTGACCAGTTGATCAACCGTCAATGCAGCAGCCTGGGCAGTGGTCAGTACCGCCGCCTGGGTCTCAGAAAGTGCCACAAGCTGGTCAGTCGTCAGCGCCGCCACCGACGCAGTGAGCAAACCAAGCAGCTGGCTGGTGCCAAGAGCGGCCACTTGGTCAGTGCTCAGGAGCACCAGCTGGTCGGTCCACATGGCACGAACAGCCGCGCTAGATAGGGCGGCCAAATCGGTGGTCTCCAGGGCGGCGAGCTGATCGGATGTCAGTGCAGCCGCCTGGTTGCTGGAGATGGCGGCAGCCTGGGTCGCGGTGATGGAAACGATCTGATTCGTGGTGAGGCCGGCAAATTGGTCGGTGCTCAGGGCAAGCAATTGGCGGGTCGTCACGGCCACCAACTGGCTGGTCAGCAAGGCCGCGACCTGGTCGCTGAGTAGAGCGCGCAGGTTGACGGTGGTCAGTGCCGCCAGGTCGGAAGTTTCGAGGTAGGTGAGCTGCTGCGTGGTGAAAGCCACCACATTGGCTGTGTTGAGACCGGCGAACTGGGTCGTGCTCAAGGCCACCATCTGATCGCTGGACAAGGCAGCAATCTGGTCGGAGGTCAGGGCCCGCAACTGAACGCTGCTCACAACCGCAAGGTCCACCGTCTGCAAGGCGAGGATCTGGTCGGTTGTCAGGCTCGCAAGCTGCGTGGTCAGCAGGGCCGCCAGCTGCGCGGTGCCCAACCCGGCAACGGTGTCGGTGCTGAGGGAGACCAGCTGGTCGGTGCCCAGGCCCACCACCTGGCGGGTTGCTAAAGCGGCAATCTGGGCTGTGCTCAGCGCAGCCAGCTGATCCGTCGACAGGGCACGCACGCTTGCCGTGGCCACAGCGGCCAGATCGGCGGCCTCCAGCGCAGCCAATTGGCTGGTTCCCATCACAGCGGCCTGAGCGGTGCTCAGCGAGGCCGCCTGCGCGGTGCTCAGCGCAACGATGCTCTCCGTGAGCAGCGCCACCACCTGGTCGGTACCCAGGGCCTGAACCTGCTTGGAGGTCAACGCGGCAAACTGCAGCGTCGCCAATGCCAACAACTGTTCGGTGGTGAATGTACGGATGCCGGCAGACCCGACAGCCGCCAGGTCCGCCGTTTCAAAGGCGGCAACCTGCGCTGTGGTCAAGACGGCAATTTGCGCGGTGCCGAACGCCGCCGCATCCGCCGTAGTCAGCGCCGCAAAGTCCGTGGTGGACAGAGCCGCTAAGGCAGTAGTTGAATATGTTGCCATCTTGTACCCAATTAATTGTTTGCTCAGGCCGCCACAACCGCGCACGACCCCTGTCCAACGTTTCCATTCAGCGCATCTTGCTAATCGGCACCAGAACCCAAGTCCTTAGCCCGTTTGCGCCCGCTCACACCCACAATCCGGTTTTCCGACACATCCGCCGGTCAATTGATGCAATTGACAAGCAAACATGCCAAAATTTTCTGCATTTCATCACCTGTTTTCGACGCACACGCACAGAAAAGCAGGCAACTCTTGGCCACTATGGGATCCACGGCGGCCAAGAACGGCCAACAATTGCAGTGGCTCAGCTCCTGAAAACCAGGAAAAACCACCACATTGCCGCTCAACAGCACGCGCGGGGACTCCATAAAATGGACCACCACCTGGGTTTAAGCAAACTTCACGCCATTAATTGCAGACACCTGTGCTCAAGTTCTGCAAACCGGTGCCGATTCACGCAGTAACTCCCGTATCGACGTGAAAGGTGTGTATGAACAACGCTGTGATGAAAATTGACCCCGCAGAGCCCGGGCAACAGATCGCCCCTCTGCGCCGCTACCCGTTTGACCAGATGGGGGTGGGGGACTCCATCCTGATCGACGACTTCCGCCTGGCGCAGAGCGCGCGGGTGTCAGCCATCAACTTCATCAAGCGCCACGAGCTGGGCTGGAAGTTCGGAATCCGGAAAATGGACAACGGCTGGCGGATTTTCCGCATCAACTGAATCGCAGGCTGTAGACCCCGCTGCATGGACAGGGGGCGCGGCTGCGGACCTCAAGGCTCGCGGATAGCCTCGTCCATGGCCTTGGTCAGGGGCCAGATCAAATAAGAAATCACCGAGCGCTTGCCGACGACAATTTCTGCGGAGACGGTCATGCCGGGAAGCAATCGCATACCGGGTGCCATGTTGTGCAGCGTGCCGGGCGCCAGATGGATGCGGCTCAGGTAATAAGCGTCAAGCGAGCCGTTTGCTGCGGCCGCGTCACGCCGGAAGGCATCCTCACTCAGAGTCCGCAAGCTTCCGTCCAGCATGCCGTGCTTTTGGTACGGGAAGGCGTCAAATTTGACGTGCGCCTTATCGCCCACCTTGACGTAACCGATGTCTGCCGCATCCACGCTGACCTCCACCTCCATCTGGTCGCCCAAAGGCACCAAGGTAAACATCTTCTCCGCTGCCTGCACGACCGACCCCTGCGAGAGCTTGGCAATCTCCAGCACCACCGCATCGGCTGGCGCGACCAGCGACACCAGCTCTTTGCGCTTATCGGCTTTTTGCAATTGCTCATTGACGCCATCCCGATCGCGCGAGGTGCTCAGCAAATCCTCCATCATTTTTTGTCGCCACCCTTTCACAAAGGCCGTTTTTTCCGCCTCCAAGGCGGACATCTCGCGCTTGATTTCCTGCTCGCGGTTTCTCGCCATTTCCAGGTCACGCTCGCCGCCCAGCCGGCGATCCCGCGCCTCGAGTAAATGCAATTTGGCACCGAACTGCTGCGCCATCAAGGCCTCTTGCATGGCCTCCATTTCCACCAGCGACTTCATGCGCTGGGCCAAAACATCTTGGTCGCGCCGGTTGGTCTGCAATGAGGCAGCCAGGCGGGCCAGGTTCTGGTCCATCTTGCTGATCTGCGCCTGGTAATTGGCCTGGCGTTCTGCGGAGAGTTGTGCCTGCAGCTGCGAATCAGCGCCGCCCGAGCCGCCCGCTCCCTTACGGCCGCTGAGCTCGTCGTTCAAACCGCGCGTCTGGGTGTCGAGGCTGCGCAAACGGGTGCGCAACTGTGCTTCATCCGCCTGGGCGAAGGTGGGATCCAGAGTTGCCAAAACATCCCCCTTGCGCACCACCTGACCCGTGCGGACTTCAATGCGCTGAATGATCGAGGTCTCCAGGGGCTGCACCACGATATTGGGCAAAGGATTGACCAGCCGGCCCTGGGTGATCACGATACGCTCCACCTCAGAAAAGGTAGCCCATGCGACAAACAAAACGACCGCAGCCGCCAAGGCGAACACCGTGGTGCGCAGATAAACCGGCACGGGGCTGCGTTCAATTTCATCCGCATCGGGCAGAAAATCCAGCACGGTGCCGTGCTTGAGATCGCCCAGCTGCGGGTTTAAAGGTGGCTTGTCTGCTGGTTCCATAGGTGTTGGTAAGTCTCGCAGCGCGTCAGCAATTCTTTGTGGGTTCCGCTGTCCATCAGTTCGCCGTGTTGCATCACCATGATCGCGTCGGCGTTCACCAAGGTCGACAAGCGGTGCGAAATCATTAAGACCGTGCGCCCCACCGCGATGCGCGACAGGTTATTGATGAAGATGGCTTCGCTTTCCGGGTCCAGGGCGCTGGCCGCCTCGTCCAGAATCAAGATGCGCGGCTGCGTGATCAGGGAGCGTGCGATCGAAAGCCTTTGCTTCTGACCGCCCGAAAGATTGGAGGCGTTCTCTTCCAGCAAGGTGTCGTAGCCCTGCGGCATGCGTTCGATGAATTCCTCTGCTCCGGCAATCTGGGTCGCAGCGACGATTTCTGCAAACGAGGCATCGGGCTTGGCCACGACCAGGTTTTCGCGGATGGTGCCCCGGAACAAAAAGTTCTCCTGCAAAACCACGCCGATCTGCCGGCGCAAATGCGACAAATCAATTTCGCGGGCGTCCACGCCATCAAAGCGCACCAGGCCTTCTTGCAGGGGGTACAGACCTTGAATCAATTTGGTCACCGTGGTCTTGCCGGAACCACTGCGTCCCACAATGCCCACCACGGTACCCTTGCGGATGGTGAAACTGGCGCGGTTCAAGGCGGTGGATGTGGCGCCGGGGTAGCGGAAAGACACCGCATCAAAAACAATTTCTCCCGCCAGTTGCGGACGCAAGCCGGCATTGCCTGAGCGACCTTCCGATGGCCGGTTCATCACCTCGCCCAACATTCGCACGGACAAAGAGGTTTCCTGGAACTCATTGACTAGCCCGGTCATGGATATCAGCGGCCCGATCACCCGGCCTGACATCATCTGAAAACCGATCAAAGCGCCGACAGTCAAGGTATGGTCAAAAACCTGCTGCGCACCGATCACGATGATGATGATGGGCAGCAATTTACCCAGAAAATCGGTAATGGCATTTCCGGTAATCGAAACCAAACCTACCCGGAAATGCATGGTGATGGATTCAGCCGATCGCTGGTCCCAACGGCGGCGCAAAATCGGTTCAATAGCCAAGGCCTTGACAGTACGGATGCCGTGGATGGTCTCCACCATGATGGCTTGGCGCTGGCCCTCGGCCGAATACAAGGCATTCAGCCGCTTTTGGTAGGTCGGCACCATGGCCACAATGACCACCATGATCAAGCCGGTAAAGAGCAAAACAATCAGCGCCAGTTGCACTGAATAGGTGAACAGAATTGGCAAAAAAATCAGCAATGAAATCGTGTCAAGGCCCACGAAGAACAGGCGACCCGTCAGAAAGTTGCGAATCTTGTCGAGTTGCTGTACGTGACGGGAAACCACGCCCGCCGAATTGGACTCGAAGTAGTCAATCGGCAACGACAACAGCTGTGAAAAAATCCTCCGCGTCAAGCGCATGTCAATTTTGTTGGTCGCCGCCATGGTCAGCATCTGGCGCAAATAACCAAACGCCGAATCAAAGGTGATTGCAATCACGATACCGATGGCCAGCACCCACAGCGTCGTCTCGCTTTGGTGCGTCAATACTTTGTCGATAACAATCTGGAAAAACATGGGCGAGGCCAGCGACAGGATCTGCATGGCAATCGCCGCGATAAAGATGTCGCGAAATGCCTTCTTTTGCTTCAGAATCTCGGGAATAAACCAGCTAAAGCCGAAAGGTTGATCCGGGTCGCTGAGCTTATGCTCCCGCTTGAGCAGCAGCACCGTGCCGTTCCACCGGGCGCAAAACGTGGCCTGGTCTTCCAAGGTCACCACCGCTTGAGCCGCTACCGGGTCCAACAGCGCCACCTTGCCCTCGCCCTCCACGCGCGCACCCACCACAATCACGGCGCTGCCGTCGTTCAGGCGCGCTATCAGGGGGAACACACCGCCCTGCGCCAGCAAGCCCTGCCAGCTCAGCTTGTCGATGCGGGCTTTCATACCAACTTCAGAGGCAATGCGCAAAATCAGCGTGTCGCCGGGCTCCTCCGCCCCCAAAGCATGCTCAGATATCAAGCCTTCCGGACTGACCTGCAACCCGTGGTGTTGCGCGATGGCAGTCAGACATTGAATGAGGGTATGCGGGAATTTTTCCAACTTCTTCAAACGGGTTTAATAGTGGGACGCAGCCCCTGTTACGCCACTGCGCGTCGCGATTCAATTATGCATCGGCCTGCGCATGGCAAAATCAGACGTCCCAAGGAGCGCTGCAGTTCACGCACATGGAACCAGGCTTGGGGCACTTGGCGTATGCCAAGCCATGTCAACCGCGCTCACCCACGCACCGTGCGGTGAGCCTACAACTCCCCCGTGGTCGTGGTCACCTTGATGTGTGGAGTGACCCATGTTGAACCCTTCTGAGAACCGTTTTTCGCATCTGCTGACAACCCGCCCTTGGCTATTGGCCGATGGAGCGACCGGCAGCAATTTGTTCGATGTAGGCCTGGTCTCGGGCGATGCGCCTGAACTGTGGAACACCGAACACCCGGAGCGCATTGCCGCTTTGCACCAGAGCTTTGTTGATGCCGGTGCCGACATTCTGTTGACCAACAGTTTCGGTGGCACGGTGTACCGGCTCAAACTGCACAACGCGCAATCGCGCATGGCCGAACTCAATACCCTGGCAGCACAAATCGCCCGCCGCGTCGCCGACGCCAGCGGACGGATGGTTGCGGTTGCCGGCAGCATGGGGCCGACCGGCGAAATCATGGAGCCCATCGGTCCGCTGACCTTCGATGAAGCCAAAGCGGCCTTTGCCGAACAGGCACTGGCACTCAAAGCAGGTGGCGCGGACGTGCTGTGGATCGAGACCATGTCCTCGCGCGAGGAGGTCGAAGCGGCGGTAGCCGGTGCAGCGGCGGCGGACTTGCCCATTGTGTGTACGCTGAGCTTTGACACCAACGGCCGCACCATGATGGGCATTTCGCCCAGCGACTTTTCAGCCATTGCGCAATCCCTCTCGCCACGCCTGGCGGCTTGCGGCACCAATTGCGGCGTCGGTGCCTCCGAAGTCGTGGCCTGTATCCACAATCTTGCCGAAGCCATGGGCCCCGACGTAGTGCTGGTTGCCAAGGGCAATTGCGGCATTCCGCAGTACGTGGACGGCGCGATTTGCTACAACGGCACGCCGGAAATCATGGCCTTGTACGCCCGCATGGCGCTGGACGCCGGCGCACGCATCATCGGCGGCTGCTGCGGCACTTCGGCCAAACACCTGCGCGCCATGCGCGAGGCCTTGGAATCCCACACCAAGAGCGCCAGCCCCACCCTGGAAGACATCACCAGCCAGCTTGGCGAAGTCTCCACCGGCGCGCGCGCCCAATGGGGCGGCGAACAGAGCCGCGCCGCAGGGGCTGCTCCCGGGGCCAATGTGTCGCGCGGGCGGGGTGCGCGCACCCGGCGCAGCGCCGACAGCGGCACCCCTGACGGCGCATGAAGACCTCACGCCTCGCCACCACCATCAACACCCACAACTGATGCCCGGCAGCTCCTCATTCCAGGGCCTGCTACTGGTCGCGGGAGCGACGCTGTTCTGGAGCCTGAGCGGGGTTTTTGTGCGCTGGCTCCCCGGCATAGACCCTTGGTCGTTCAACGCCTTTCGCGGCCTCGGGCTGGCACTTTCAATGGGTTTGTGGATTGCGCTGCGCTACGGACGCGGCAGCCTCGCCATGGTGCGGCGCAGTCCGCCCGGGGCGCTGGTGCTGTCAGCCGGATTTTTTGCGCTCGGTTCCTCGCTGTATATTTTTTCCCTGGGACAGGGCAGCGTAGCAGCGATCTCCTGCCTCACCGCCACATCCGGGCTGTTTGCCGCGCTGATCGCGCGGCTGTGGCTGGGTGAGCGCACGCCCCCCATCTATTACCTCGCCATGCTGATGGCGCTGCTGGGCGTGGCTGTGATCGCGCTGGGCGAGGGCCAGTCCCAGCCCACCGGCATCGTGGGCGTGTTGTCTGGCCTGGCCGTGGCCGCCTGCTTTGCCACCCAAAGCGTGGCTTTGCGCCGCTACCGGGCCTTTGACATGGAACCCGCGCTGCTGCTGGGCGGGCTGCTGACCTTTGTCGCCATCAGTGCCAGCGGTATCGTCACCGTGCCGCCCTGGCAGCATGTGGCCCTGCTGCTGGTGATGGGCCTGGTGCAACTGGCCATCCCCCTGCTGTTCTATATGCATGGTGCACGCAGTGTGGCAACCAGCCACATGGTGCTGATCACCATGGCCGACGCCGTGCTCAACCCCTTGTGGGTCTGGTTGGTGCATGGGGAAGAGCCGGTGCAGGCGGTCTACATCGGCGGTGCGCTCGTGCTGTGCGGTATCGCTCTGACCACGCTGCGGCGCAATACCGCAGCGGCTGCGCCGCCTTAATCGCCGACGACCAGCGCAAGCGCAGCGTAGTCGCCCACCCGGTCACCCAACCCGGCGGGCACGAAATCCACACCCTCGGTCAGCGCGGGCAGCTTGCCCTGCACATAAGACTGCAACTTGGGCAGCAAAAATTCCCGGTGGTGCCAGAACACGCTGCCCCCCAGGCTGATGCGCTGCAAGTCAAACAAAATCGTCAGGTTGTACAAGGCCCGGCCCATTACGCGGCACAAATCGTCCACCACCGCCTGCGCCTGCGGCTCGCCGGCGCGGGCAGCGGCAAACAAACTGGGCGCGTCGGCAATACCCTGCGCGGCGAAGCGGCGCGGAATTGCATTCCCCGCAATCAGCGCCTCCACATCGCCCAGGTTGCCGCAGCCGCACAGCGCTTCGTCGTTGTCGCTCACAAACATATGGCCGGCGTGCCCGGCGTTGCCGTTTTTGCCCCGCAGGGCACGCCCATCCACGCAGACCCCGGCGCCGATGCCGGTGCTCCAGGTCACATAGGCGCAATTCGCAACCCCGCGCAGCGCGCCCCAACGCCGCTCCGCCTCCAAAGCGGCAATGCCATCGTTTTCCACCCGCACGCCAGAAAAGACCTGGCGCAAGGGCGCTTCCAGATAGGCAGTGGGCCAGTCGTTGGGCAGGCCACGCGCCGCACCCGCCATACCACCGCAGATGTTGGGCGAATTGAGCTCCACCAGGCCCTCACGCATCACAAACGGACCGCACGAGGAAACGCCTACAGCCGCCAGATCGGCCTGGGCCACGCCAGCCAGCGCGCAGCTTTGGCGCACCAAATCCACCACCTGCAGCGCCAGCGCGTCACGTCCGCCGAGAACGGCCGTTGGCCGGGATAACTTGCCGCGCACCCCCCGGCCATCCGCCACGCTCACGGCGACCTTGGTGCCGCCAATGTCGACCCCGGCAACCGGGGGCATGTGGGTGGGAAAGCGGATGTCGGTCATGGATCGCGGGGGCAAAAGCGGTTTTCAGGCAAACCTGCGGACTGTAGCGCCTAAATTTCGCGGCCTTACAGCCGGTGGCTGCGGTCGCCCCGGGTAAAGCCCAGCGGCGGCTCGGCAAAGCCCCGCCCCAGGGCGACGACCTTGAACAACTCGCCCATTTCGTGCTCCAAGATCAGCCGTTCGGCCCGGTTGCGTTGCGCGGCGCTGGCCGCCTGCATCAGATCGACCAAGCCGCAATTGATTAAAAAATGGGCTTGCGTGGTGTAGCCCAAGAGCTCCAGCGCCGCCTCTTGGCCCGCTATCAGGATGCCGCTGAAGTTGACATGGGCGGTGATGTCTTTCAGGCCCAGGTCAGCCAGGGGGTTCATGTCGCTGCGGTGGCTGCGGTGGCACATGACGGTACCCATGTGGCGCTGCGGGTGGTAGTACTCATCCTGTCCGAAACCGTAGTCCAGCAGCAGGATCAGGCCGCGCTGCAGGCGCTGGCCCAGGCTGCGCATAAAGGCTTCCGCTTGCGGGTGGATTTCGCACAGGTAATCATGATCGCCTTCGATTGCGCAGGGCGGGCGCAGGCTGCTTGGCCGGTCGCTCCAGACAAAACCCTCTCCTATGGCGACCACGCCACGCTCGTGCCATACACCGCCCACGCGTGCCAGGAGCTGTACCGGCATGGCGTCGAGCACCTCGTTGCCAATCAGCACGCCGCGCATCGCATCCGGCAAGGCCTGGGCCCAATGCAGGCGCGCGGCGTGGCGCTCCAGGCTGGTGCGCTGGCGCGCGGCCAGGGTCTGCGACAACTCGACCACGGTGTAGCGGCGCACAAGAACGCCCATCTCGTCCAGCGCGTCCAGCAGCTGCCCGGCCAAGGCGCCGCTGCCCGCGCCGAATTCCCAGATCTCATCCGTGCCCGTGGCCTGCAGAGCCTGCGCCACCTGGCGCGCCAGCGCATAGCCAAAAAGCGGGGTGAGTTCGGGAGCTGTGACAAAGTCGCTTCCTGCGGGCTGCGCAGGCGCCTGCGGCGCGTGGCCGAACTTGGGGAGTTCGTTGGCGTAGTACCCAAGCCCTGGCGTGTACAGGGCCCGCTGCATGAAGTCGTCAAAACCCATCCAGCCGCCCTGGGCGGCGAGGTGGTTTCTAATAGCCACCTCCAGCGGGTTGCTTGGCTCCATGAGACGGGCGGGCGAGTTGCGGTGGCGGCGATTATGCGGCGCACCCTGATCCCCTGGCGGCATCCCAGACCCACAGGAACCCAACGACACACCATGGCAGACCATGTTTTGATTACCGGCGGCGCACACCGTCTGGGCCAACTGCTGGTGCGCAGCTTTGCGCAGGCGGGTTGGCACGTCTGGTGCCATTACGCCCGTTCGGGCGACGCAGCGCATGCCTTGCAAGAAGAACTGCGCGGCGAAGGCTGGACGGTAGACACCGTGGCCGCAGACCTGGCGCATGAATCCGAAGTGTTGGCGATGATGGCGCACCTGGCGCAGCGCGGCGGCGGCCTGCGCGCGGTGGTGAAT